>Ga0065704_10000200_pt1 | contig 160307 bp, 71 predicted proteins | sample SwiRhicommuniRL2_FD_59091 | JGI IMG/M metagenome (GOLD analysis project Ga0065704, IMG submission 59091) | Switchgrass rhizosphere bacterial communities from Rose Lake, Michigan, USA - RL2 v2 (version 2) | ecosystem: Host-associated > Plants > Roots > Rhizosphere > Soil | place: East Lansing, MI | reverse complement strand
GATTGAACAGATGAACTTGGAACGACTGGCGTGGTGCATGGAGTAGATGAACTTGGAACAACTGGTGCAGATGAGCCTGGAGCGGAAGAGCTTGGAACAACTGGTGCAGATGAACTTGGTGCAGATGAGCTTGGAGCAGATGAACTTGGAGCAACTGGTGCAGATGAGCTAGGAACAACTGGCGTGGTGCATGGAGTAGATGAACTTGGAACAACTGGTGCAGATGAGCCTGGAGCGGAAGAGCTTGGAACAACTGGTGCAGATGAACTTGGAGCGGATGAACTAGGAACAACTGGTGCTGATGAGCTTGGAGCAACTGAAGAGCTTGGAGCAGATGAACTTGGAACAACTGGTGCAGATGAACTTGGAGCAGATGAACTAGGAACAACTGGTGCAGATGAGCCTGGAGTTGAAGAGCTTGGAACAACTGGAACAGATGGAATAACTGGAACAACAGGAATAGTTGAGCTTGGAACAACCGGTGTGCTGCACGGAGTTGAAGAGCTGGATTTAATTACAGATGAACCTGGTGGAACGCTACTAGAACTAGGCTTGACAGCGGAAGAGCCTGGCAATTCAGAAGAGCTAGGAGGAGTTGTGATAGCACTAGTGGTTGTTAATGGACAGTAGGTGGTGTAAATAGTTGTTTCTTCATCCTTAGTAATGGTAACAACTGTTACACCGGTAGGTGTGGTTTTAGTATGACAATCAGTTTCGTCACAGTGAGTGATGGTTACAATTGTACTTCTGGAAGCGGTTAAGGTTGTGTATGAAGTATACTGATCTGGAGGAGAAGTTGTGGTAGGGGTAGCTGGGGTCGTGTTGGCAGGTACTGTAGAAGAAGTGGTTGTCTTGGTTGAAGGGGTAGTATAGGTTGGAGTCCAGCACGTATTGGTAGGAAAGTTAGGATATCCTGGAATGGTATTTGGGTGCTCATTGGTCTTTGGCCAATCAGGATGTTTCCAACATGGCCATTTCTTTGTCTTTGTCTTAATTTTACCCCAACTGTTAGAGCACTCGATAATTTGATGAGTGACTGTTGAAGGAGCAAATACTGTAAGGCAATTAGTCTCTCCATTTGATACCGTTGTGATCTTTTCGACACCGGTGGTTACTGTGTTTTGAGGACAGTCAGCACAAGCCCTTGTGGTAATAACTTGGGTCGCCTCAGGAGCACACTTGGTATAATAAGTCTTGAAACCATAGTATTCCGAGTTGTCGAAATGGTACACATGACGAGCTTGCAATTGCACTTCAGCAGTGAAATGCGAAGAAAGATCGTAGGTTGCAGGTAACATTGGCATTGGCTATGGAAAAGGTTTTGAAGAAAGTGAGATATACCTAAATATATATACTCAGTTGGATCTTGGATGTTTTACGAGAGAATTCAGCCTGGACCTTATGGCTACTAATCCATTGCCTAGTTTGAGTATGCCAAACCAATCCAGGTACACATCTTGGTACCTCGTCACTTGAGTCGTTTTGAAATTGCAAAAACATCGTGCATAAAAATAACGCCGCGCATAAAAAATATTCGAAGGTGCAGCATTGGGCAACCTAATCGAAATATTTTCGTAATTGTTCTACCGATTGACGAACGTGTAAAATTGCCACTTCGAAGCGTTCTGCGCATCACCAGTAAACATCAATTCTAAATTGGGGAAGTATTGAAAAGTTTCACAAAAGATAATTATTTTCGTGTGTTGCTGACTTCAGACTTTTGAAACAGAAGTCGCTTCGTAAAACACATCCTCGACATGTTTTACGTTGCTAAATACAAAGGGTCCTTCATGCTAATTGGATGCGTCTATTGTGGGTCTGTATAGAGCCTTTGTTCGTAAAAAAGAATTTTTCGAGTACATGTTCGGAGTTACAATTAGCCGACATGTTTGATGAATCAACTGACTAACGCTATAGATTGCGTCGTAACCTCGATATTTTTGGGAGTTGTCCCAGGGGCTGAAATAATACTTTGAACAATAAATCAACCACTCGTCTATATGTTTCAGAAGATGATTGTTGATAAACACGCCGAATATTTTCTTTCGTCACTTCTTGGTTTTGGTTCGACTTGGGTTTGGAGTGTTCGTAGTTGTGGAAGCTTTGAGCCTATTCGGGTCTAATTTAGTGGATTTGGTAAAAAATAGGGCGTCGTTGGGCTCTCTTGGCGATAACAGACCGTTCAAGGCGTGTTTAGGCAGCCCTGAGTCTGGACTGTTCCTGAATAACGAATACATTAAAACTCGCGAAAAGTTCGTCTATTAATCAGAATTCGGTAAAATACAAAATACAAATATGAAGACGTATCGAGGCGTTTTTGTGAGAGCAGGTCTCGTTCTCCTGGGAGTGTTGAAATCACCATGGCGTGTTTGTTAAAAGGTTTCTGCCTCGTCGGTCTGGAATTGAGTTTTCCTACTCCATGGGACCAATGCGCCAAAGTTCCAATCCCATGATGTCAAAGCGGCCCATCTTGTCTTGAGGACCAGATGTAGACAACACTTCGTTGCCAAAAGTTTCGCACCGATAACTCACACCTTTGTAGAGAGATTTATCGATCCATAAACCATTCTGGCCATTGGACGACCCCACGGAAATAAAATTGTGGTTCGAGTACATGATGTTAGGATTTATCCCCGTATACATGAATGCTTTGAATCGGACTTGTTTCTTTTTCTTGGACACGCTGGAATCTGTTTGTTTATACGTCGTATCACTGGAGTCTGATTGTTTGTCTGTTTTGGGGTCAAATTGTTTATTTGATTTGGAGTCTGATTGCCTGTCTGCATTTAAGTCATGAGGCCAATACTTCTCACATTTCCATAAAAAGCATTCACCGTTACCGGAGTAACGTTTGGAATCCATTGGTCTTGGATGTTCATTCAAAAAACATCCGAATTTAGTGTTCGACTTGTCTTTGATTACCATAACATATCCAGGAAGTCTCTTGGGCCTGTAGTTGTCAGGGGCAGAGCCTCCAACTACCATGTTACTAACAATTGAGTCTGCAAATCCCGTCAGGGGTTTATTTTTACGATGCTGTTGGATTTGAAATTCGGGGTCGCAGTTTCGGTACAACGTCTTTAGAGAAATTCCATGCTGCTCCATAGAATAAACCATTTCCCAATCATCATATAACTGCAATCTCGCTGGCAACAAGTTCCGGATATTGTTTGCCAATTCTTCATCAAGAACTCGATGTTTGGTAGTGCTTTTATATCCCTTTAACTGCAATTGGGGAAGTGGTGGTAACCAAGGCTCCGGAGAATCGGATGTTTTGTTATCAGGGGCTTTGTTCATTGAACGTTTAGCGGAATTGGGACTCCTGCCCCCATCCTCTACTGGAGACGGTGACCGATAGATAAGACGTCCTAAAAATGATCGCCTCCTTCGTGCTGGCCCCTGTGTGGGTTTTATATTCGTCAAACTCGTATCCTTGTCGTCTTCGATTTCTTTCTGTTCATCGTCTTTTATGAGATTTTCAATATGATCCTCCACCAGATCTTCAATCAGATCCTCTATCAGACCCTCCACAAATTGGTCACTATGTTGTATTTCTCCATGTTTTTCATCAGTCATGGTTGCAATATCGTTACACTTACTTTTGTTGTTGGATAATTAATTTAACTAGTACAGTTCTGATCCATCAATTACTCCATTTATCAATCTAATATTTCCGTGACTAGAATATGCTCCTCACTATAGGAGTGATTTGCTTTTCATATAATCATATGATTGTGTAGGGCACGACCTGAGTGATAGCGGACTTGTTAACTATTTGTGATATCGAGAACTACAGACGAGGCTAGAACATTAACGATGGTTGTTCACTTTCGGAAACCCTCCAGCCTTATTGGACTTGTCTTGTATCGCAATTCTCTCATTATTCTAACTAGAGAGTTGGTGGTTGAATCTAACAAGAGAAGTCAAGAGCTCTACTCCTACCTTTAGGCAATCGATGAATTGGATATGGGGGAAACTTGCTGCCAATTTTGTATCCAAACCGGCCATACCAGCACAGCCCAAGAGAATGCAGTCAATATTATCATTCTTGTATTCACCATTCAAAATGTCGGTAACTCTATTTTCGATTTTGGCGAACTCTGTGGGGTCGGCCAAAGATAAAACACTGACATTCAAGCCCTTTGACTTTTGGAACTTTTGGGATGGAAATTGGCCTGGGGAATTTCCAACAATATCACAAACCAGTGCATCCAACAAGGGCTCCCACTCAGCATAACTGGTTAATATAAACAGCTTCGAGATTGAAGGGTTCAGAATACTGTAGAGCAATGTAGCTTGCATGATCCCAAGAGTGGGCTTCTTTGTATTTTTTGCTAACGACTCAATCAACGGATGGTTGGAATAGCATCCAACCAAAAAACCATCGTAGTTGTTGGAGCTTTGTAGTTGTAGCAAATCTGGCAAACAGATCACAGCTGAACTTATCGATGTCTCCGTGCCACTAATTTCCTTGGGAGCTTCGGGAGGAGCGGTATAGAAATGTAATTTTACTTCTGGAGGTGCCACCAAAATGGACTCGAGATTTTTGGTCACACTTTGCGAAGAATTGGGGTTTATTACAAGAAGGTTAATCATGTTGTAGTGTTTGACAAGTATTTCTTATCAGTCAAAGATTATTTAGTGCGACGGGTGTACGACATTTTTGCGACTTAATAATTCTGCGACACGACATCATTCTAATTACAATTATAATCTGGGATATGCTCTTCGTTAGTACGACAGAAAGGTATGGTCTCGTTTAAAACTTCACCGTCGTCAAAGCTGTTCGTTTTTTATCTCTGTGGCGCGCTGCATGTACCTGATGCGTTTGCGATACTAGAATTTTTCATTCAAAACTAATTCGAGACAACTCTGAACCAATCTTGGCGGTTTACTCCATAGCAACTCCAATATTATAATACGAATTGATAATATTAATATTTTATGGAGAATTTCCTTTTTACGTGCATGAAAGGGTCACATTTGAAACATCTTCAAACCTACAAGTATTTTTAATTTCCATCGAGTCGCGAAAAGTCGCTCGCTTACGCAGACGACATTATAGCCGACGTGTTTTACGAACTCATCAACATTGGTCGGAAATGAATGCAGAAATGGAATGCCGAAAATAAGACGTCCGGAATTGAGCATACATTATGCGATATTTATTCGACATTTATATATTTCGCGATATTTATTACGACATTACTACACGTCTTCAAACTTGCAACACCAAACGCATCTTCGATCCATACATGTCGTTTGTGGGGGTACTTGATTCTAATAAGTATAAGCAATTATGGTCACGTAGTATCATATCGCTAGCCTCAATTGCAGACCACATCAAATTCATCATTACTCCTGATACTCTATCCCTTTCAGGAGTTAACAGCGCTAAAACATCGCATGCTGAGATCATCTTCAAGAAAAGCTGTTTCCATGAATACACAGTTGATTTCAATGGAGTCGTGCCTGAAGGCTTTGAGGGTCCTATCAACGAATTTGAAATCAATCAAGACGACTATTTATCGTCATCATATTCATTCCTAGTCAATTCTAAACATCTAGCCACACTCTTTAAGAACTTGGATGCTAATGACTTAAACTATATATGTTTCAAAATCTACTGGGCAGTGTCGGCTCCTGCTACAATGAAATTCAAACTCTTGATCGAAATCAAAACCAAAAAATTGATCATCAAACAATATCAAACTAACTATCAACCAATACTCAAGAATTCTGTAGACATCGCAAATGTATACAAGCAAGAACGATACGATACTCAAGATGGCATCAATACTATCAACTACATCATGATTGAACAAATCATTCCCAAGCAATTTCTTGATGTGATCCCTTCAAACACAGAAGATTTCAAAATCGATATCAAGAACGAAAAGATTCTGTTCAGTGGGTATACCAAGCAAGTTTTTAAAGATAGAGAATGCTTGAAACAACCAATGGCAGTCACAATCACGATAAATTTAGATGAGTTGATCAACTCAAACTTGACATCCATAAACTCATCCAAAGAACCATGCCGAAAATCTATAAACTTTCGTCTAAAAGAATTCAAGAACTTTATGAATTTGATATCCAATCTTTCTGAAACGAACGACGAAATGGGGAATGGAGATTGTTTTGAAATCTTCTTCAAGAATCCTGGCGATCCTATTATATTTGAATTTCAAAGTAATCCCCATGTTTTAGTTCAGTATATTCAGATCACTTCTGAAGATATAGATGGAGAGACATCCAGGGCAAGAGAAAGGCCCCTTGCTTTGAAATCAAATGTAATACAAAAGGTTGATCTTAATTTGCAACCATCCACGAGTCCACGAGTGAATCTACCACCTCCTCGTTCAATAAATAAGATGACTGTTGGAAGGATAAATGATGGAAGGATAAATGCTGACAGGATACGTTCTGACAGGATAAGCCCTAACAGGATAAATTCTAACAGGATAAATAGTGGATTGAATTCGAGACATCAAAACAATCGCAGCCCTGTCCAGAGAACTCCAGAACCCCATAGTCAAAATATTCCTTCTTCGGCAGAGGTTCATGATTTTGTAACTTATGGGAGAGAGAAAACTCCAGAATTTCCACCTTCTAAGAGAAGAAACACTAATAAACCTGAGAAGAGAACGATTATTAATTCTGCTGATACTGATTATTCTGATTCTGATCCAGGGGAGAACGAAAAAGAAATGATTCTTGGTCCTACTCAACTTGAAAATCGACCAAAATCGATATTTGAATAGGTATCCTGAAATCACTGTCTTGAAAGGTATTATGAGCAATTATCTTGAAAGGTCTTATGAGTAATTATCTTGAAATGCATTTATGAGTAATTGTCTTGGAAGGTATCTATAAGTAATTATCCTTGTTTGGATTGTAAAGTTGTCCGTGTGTGTCAGCTAAATTGCCGTAATCCAATTTCATACTCCATGGTCTGTCACTGGACGAATAGTTCGTGGCTGGCAACATAAATGGTAGCCTAATGGGAATCTTTTCCTTTTGGACAGTTGTATCTGTTCCATAACTTGGTACTAGTGGATATTCTTTTGAGCTTATCAATACGCCTAGTTCATAGCTCACAACTTCATATTCCGTCGGAACAGTGGATGTACCCTTGGTTGCTCCCCAGCCTTGCTTAGAAAGGTTATTGCTTCCCATCAATACCCATCTTAAAGACGACCAGTTATTTCCTTGGTCGCAGAGGAATAGTTTGCAATGTGGTGGCACCCTTTCTCGGCCAGTGATCTCAGACGACGAAACCCATTTCCTCAAATACGGTTTTATGTTCTGTTGATATTGACTCCTGTTGATTGGTTTGGAAGAATAATCGAAATGGATGGCTTGTCCTGTTCCATAGCCCATGGTGCTTCTTGCAACCTCTTCCACGGTGGGGAATATCAAATGGGGCGTATAATTGTTCTCCTTTTGATGGTGTTCGAACAGTTTACTTCCTGGAGCCAATAGTTGAAAGTTGCGCTTTGAAAACACAAGAGGGCACAACAAGTGGGAAAACACAGACGCAGTCTCTAGTTTCCTAGATGTATACGGAGATGCAATGGAAGTGACCTGTGACAAGAAGTTATATTTTTTATCCAGGTTTTGGTTGTCTACAAGTAAATCATTCCGTCTTAATACCTGGAGCAATTTCCCATACCCATATATCTCGCTCGTATCGGACATTTTGGATACGTCATATTTACCAGGCGCAGTGGCCACCAATTCCACCTCTACGGACAGAAAATCGTAGTCCTCCAAAGTCTTAGCCAAACTGTTTATGACTCCTTTTCCATATCTCTTGAGATAATCTTGTAGGTCTTTCCGAAACCTAGCTCCTTGTGCTTTTTGTATTGAGCCCTTCAGAAGCTTCTCCAAACGACCCGACCTCCAGAGCATCTGTGTAAGACCTCCGAAATCAAGTTTGGTCAAGTTTGCGGTCATGATCACCACCTCACAAGTATCGTCTTCGAAAAAGTTGACCATCAACTTCGAATGATGAGATGCAAATCTTCCAAGCCATACCTTAATAGAACTTATATTGAACATGCTCTTGATGACCGATGTTTCTGGATACTCTGAACTCAACAAGTCTGAACCTGTGACAAATGTAATCTTCTTTGCTTTCTTTGACATGTCTGGGTGAAGATAACCAAGAAAGAACTCGAGATCAACATTGAAATTGAACTGAAACGTCTCACGGAGATCCTGGGTGCCCACTAGACTTTCCATCATCACTGTATCCTTATTCACTTTCTCATTTTGGTCACCATAACTAGGATTGTAGAGGAGATGGATAGGTGAATGGAAGTGTTTGGGTTCAGGGACTACCTCCTCATCATCCGATTCAATACAAATTGGGTCATCTTTCAGACTCACTCTTGGTTTCTTATTTGCAGCCCAGTGAGAAGATGCTGCTAGAAACGCTTCTGACCGTTTTCTGTCCATATAAAGTAGGTTCCCCAGATCTTGGAAATTGGAAATTGATATATGGTATTATATGCAGGTTAAATATTTTAGAGAGTAGCAGTTACTCAGCCTAGCGAAGTGGTGGGTGACCTATAAAAAGTGAATATTAGTGAAGATTAGTTAATACTAGGGAGATCTAGTCGAGATCAGTGTATTCAATAAGATTGAATAATCAAGTTTCCTGATTAAATGAACGATTCCGTTATTTAGAACCACTAATAATTTCGGTGAATATCTGTAAAATTTCTACATCATGTTTTGCACCCAAAATTAAAAGTAACATAATGTTCAAATCATAAGTTAGTTAACGGAACGATTATATGGAAATTCTAAGAGCTCGAAGAGAAGCAGAGCTATGAGGGTTGTTAGAACTTCTTTTTCAATAGAATCGACGGATCTTGTGTGCTAACTTTCCAGCCGAGGAATTGATTTATTGTTGGGCCGATTATCTGAATCGATCTCCACTAATATTAAAAAGGATCAAAAGTAGAATGAGTATATCTAGAATAAGTAATAAATGGGTGCACACAATCACTTTAAACAGACTGAGACAGCGAGAGGTCTTCAGAAACATGGTGATTTATTGTGATTTAGTTGATTTAATTGATTTAATAGTGATAGAGGAAATATATAAATTTCCACGTTTCCAAGTTTCCAGGTTTCCAGTGATTTATTATACACTATATTTTTATTGTGATTGTAATATTATATATATATATTTTAATAACTTATATTTAGCTTCTCCTATAACTTTCATCGTTTCATTAATATCGCCTATATATAAATACAATACATAGAATTATTCAAATTAATACCGTCTAAACTATCCATAAATCACTTAGTATTGCAGGTATGAAGTAAAGTGTAATAGATTATTGTATTTAGATGTAACAGAAATAGATATCTCAGTTTAGTTTACAGCAAATGTCTCATTGAGGTGCCTCTTGTTATTACTAGCAAGCTTTATAGTATAAAGAGAGCCAAGCATCCAAAGCTTTTCAGACCCTGAATTGTCATAATATTTAATAGAAGGCCTCATATTCACCATTCACCATTCATTCACTATTTACTATTTATATTTACTATTCACTATTCACTATTCACTATTCACTATTCACTATTCACTATTCACTATCCAGTACATTTTTAATGATATATTTAGTTATTGAATAAGATTTACAAATTATATAATTGTTTATCGAGGTTACATTCTTTAAATGAAATTATATAATCCCCCAAAATGAATGATATTAATTTAAAAATAAACATGACATAAACATAATATAAACATACCTATTAATAAAGCTTCATTCAAATTTTCTAATTCTAATTCTTCACTACTATTCGAAACACTCTAGGTCCCAAATACTTTTCTTAATTACCCAGCAATCAAGTTTAGGCCATTTTCGCAGCTAAAAATAAATAAAAACATGAACACGTTACAGCCTCTCATCATGACGGTAACTTTTAACTATCAAAATGGCGAAATCGTGAGTTCGCCGACTATAATTGTGAGCGGCCGAACCAGCAGTGGAATAGATCGAGGAATTGTTGTTTTTACCAACAATAACAACAAAGTATTTCCCCCACAATGTGTCGAGGTCAATAGGGGACAATTCAAAGCATTGGTCCATATTTCTCCGGACGAAGATAACTTATTCAAGGCTGAGGTCATAAGTAATGGAATGATCAACCACCTTGGATTCGCTGAATATAGCGGCACTCCAAAAATCGTCGACAACGGCGAGTTGAGGGTAACTTTCAAACCCCTTCCCCAGAACAACCCCGTACATTTATGTGTGGTTATTGGAAGGAATTCCAATGGTTCCTACGATATGCCCCTGTATAAATTGAAGCGTGGAGAAGAATCAAATTTAGATACTGCCATCAGAACGTTGAAGGTGGCAGGCAGAATGATGCAGGCATTGACCCACGAAGATATGAGGGCTCATGGGTTCAGCAATAGATGTTTTCAATTCGTGGAAGAGAGTCAATCGTACCAAAATATATTTGGATATAACGTCAAATCTCCAACTCCTCATCAAGAAATCAAGATCCACGTTTTGCGTTCACCAAAATCCGTGGCTGAAATTAGAGATTTGAACTATGCACAGCAGAATTCCAAGGCCAGCGATTCAGGCTGGCTTTTCAGCCATGCAATAGATTTAATACGGCAAAATCAAGAGTTTAAAAGTAAGAATTTACAGACCATACAATGCGCAGCGATGTATTTGGATTCAACCTATGACATTCAAAACGATATGATTTTGGCCCATGCAGCTTTAGGAGGCGGTACCAATGATGTCAAGCTTGCGATCTTTGGATCTCACGGCTTACACTCTTGGCCCATCAATTTTCCAAGGGTAGTCCCCAGTTTCCTCGATGCAACTCACTTGAGTAAACGAGAAGTTGCCAACGATTGCAATGAATGTGGAACAAGTTGGGAATGCTTGAATATTACGATGGGAGCATTTATGCATGAAATAGGACACTTATTAGGATGTCCTCATCAGGTCGATGGAATCATGTTGAGAAGTTACGTTTGGTGGAATAGATCGTTTATGACAAGAGAATTAGAGAGTCTTCGAACTGGAAGCAGAGGCGAGATTATTGATGCTAATGGAATGTGGCCCCAGATGTGTCATTGGAACATTCTAGATTTGATTCGATTCTTACATCACGATTCGTTTGCCCTTCCAATTGACCAATTCGATAAAGTATTCACGACTAAAAAGCAAAGTGACAATAACTTCCCTGTGCCTGCGATATACAAAACACCTTCGAAAGAAGTATGTATCAAATCGAAATCTGGAATATACTTGGTTGAAATTATCACTGAAGATTTGGCTAGATTCCATATGCCATTTTATCCAAAATCCTACGGCGGTCAGGGGAATATCAGCGAAATCACTTTAGACTACGAAACTTGTTATCAGAATTTAAGAATACAGACCAACAAGGCCCAGGAAAACTTTGATGTTCGTGTATTATCTCTCAGTGGTGAGTTGTTGTTGAACGATATGAAAAAGCAGTGTACAAATGATGTTTCCAAGAATATCATCAAGAGTGATTTCGGATTAAATAGAGGAATAATAACAGGGTACAAAAGTGAAGTGTTGGGTAATTCCAAGGACAAGAAGGAAATCTTCGTTGGTTTCGATATTAGATACATCACCAATGTCAGAGTTTATCATGGAGGCGCCTTGGATGGAATTAGATTCTATTATTCTCAGGGACAAGTTTCGGCTGCTCCAAAAGTTCCTCCCAGAAACTATTTGAAATCAGTTTTTGGAAAGAGCCCATCTGTATCTCAACCTAGAGGTGAAGCTTCAGTTTTGCTTGGGAACGAGAAACCTCATTATACTGATTTTCCACTTCAACAAGGAGAAGTGATCAGCAAATTTCATTTCCGTAATGGAGGGTGGATTGATGCAGTACAAATTGAATTGACTTCTGGCAGAGTTTCTCCATGGTACGGGAATGCAACAGGTGGACATTTATCAACTCTCGAACCTCCTGGTAAATTTTCTATCATTGGAATGTATGGATATGTTGGATCGTGGATGGATGGAATAGGTATCATCTATAGTAACGATTTATGAGAAACTATGAGATCTATAAGAAATCTATGAGAAATTCATGAGAAAGATCTCTAAAAAATTAGAATAAAAATAAAGGTATGACAAAAATGTGAAGATCTATGATGAGAGATCTATAATGAGGGATCTATGCATCATCCATAATTGTAGTGATAAGTAACGGAACAGAGTGATGAATGATTATTACTATGGCTAGACAAGTAATGAAGTGGAACAGTATGAAGAATCATACAAGTCTATTCACGATCCCTGAGAGCTTGTCATAGATTTTCCTCCTACCACCACCCACCTAACCTTATTCCGTCTAATACTCATCAATTTGTCTCTCCAAAACTTTATCTCTTGCTTGGTTATATTCAATCGGAAACTTCTTCACCACCCCAACAGTGGAATCTGAGGATAGAAACAGGAACCCACTCTTCGTTTTTCCGTTTTTCAACCTTTCAATTCGGCGTTGTATATCTTTTAGATCGTTGTTCATAAGTTCCACTTTTCTGATTTTTGTTTTCAGTATTGGATCATACTTCAACTCGAAATTGTCGTTATAGAGCTGTTTCAAGGATTTTAGTTGTTCCACTACTTCTTGTCTCTTATCTATGAGCTTTTGATTTTCATTATTCAACTTTCCACTCATTTGTGCTTGTAAAACAAGAGATTTATCGAGGGCTAGCGAGTCCAAAGCATGAGATAATGTATTTGAAAAATAGGTTGCGTAATCAGAAAGACTGGTAGAATATCCCCCTTGATGATGTTGATATTCTCTAGAAGCCAACTCTCGTAATACCTCGTCGTCGCTTAGAATATATTCATCATCTGTATCAGAGTCATCAGAACCTGGAGGAGAGCGTGGGTTAGACAGATTGTTCAGAGCAATTGAGTTCAGAGAAGACTCTTGAGGGTGTTCGGGAGCTGATTCATTTAGAGAAGCCAATGGATCCCTCAGATCGGCCATTGGTTCCTTTAGAGAAACCTCTGGTTCAACTGTCACTGGATCAGCCACGCGTTCCCTTAGATCAGCCACTGGCTCAACCACTCGCTCATCAACTGGCTCAACCACTCGCTCATCAACTGGTTCAACCACTCGCTCAACCACTCCCTCATCCACTCGCTCACTTCTTACACCATTAGCTTTGCTAGACATTTCATGAGTAATTTGCAATGATCAGTTACGAGTTACTTAAACATCAATTTGCGACAAACAATTATCTTTTGCGACAATATACTTTTGCGACAATACTTCTAAATGTCGTGTTATCCGCGATATCTGATTTCAACATAAATTTCTTACAACCACCACCATAGGGACTCGTAAACGATGTCGTCGTTTCAATTACAAAACTCTGAAGTCTTAGCACGTTTGAAACCGTTTGGGATCCTGTTTGAAAAGTCCCTTAGTGATTTGATCAAAGGAATTCGATCACATTCAAAGGAATCGCCCGAAAGTCTACTGAGTTTCTTGGACTCAGCCATACTAGAATGTAAAAATGAATTGAACACCACAGACTTGGAAACCAAGGCAATGTCAATTTTGAAATTGACTTACCTCGAAATGTACGGGTTCGACATGTCCTGGTGTAACTTTCAGATTCTTGAAGTTATGTCGTCAACAAAGTTCCAACAAAAGCGTATTGGATATTTAGCGGCTATCCAATCGTTCAAAAATGAACAGGATTTATTGATCTTGGCTACTAATCAATTTAAAAAGGATTTGAATTCCCACAATCATATAGAAATTGGATTGGCTTTGAGTGGAATAGCTACAATCGTAACTCCAAACTTGTCCAAAGATATTAACGACGATGTGCTAATGAAACTCAATCACTCCAAGCCATACATTAGAAAAAAGGCAATACTTGCAATGTATAAGATATTCTTGCAGTACCCAGAAAGTTTGCGGTTAAATTTCAATAGAATTATTGAAAAACTCGACGATGAAGATGTGGCTGTCGTTAGTGCTACCGTCAACGTCGTATGTGAAATATCAAAGAAAAATCCAAACATATTTATAAGTTACTTGCCAAAATTCTTCACCATTCTTGAAGAGACTAAAAATAATTGGCTTAGTATTAGAATTCTTAAGCTTTTTCAAAGTTTATCAAAAGTTGAACCACGTATGAAGAAGAAGATATTGCCAACTATCTTAAATTTGATGTTGGATACAAAGGCATCTTCGTTAATTTATGAATGTATCAATTGCATAATCAATGGTCAAATGCTTTCTCCAGATTCTACGAAAGATCGAGAAACTGCAAAGATTTGTATCAAAAAACTCATGGATTTCTTTCAAACCAAAGATTCCAACTTGAAATTCGTCGGGTTGATTGCATTGATCAACATTTTGAAAGTGTTTCCGGTATTTATGCATAATGTTGACGGTGTTTCTCTGGTAGTCAAGGATTGTCTTAATGATAATGATTTGATTATCAAAAGGAAAGCGTTGGAAATCTGCCAATATTTGGTCAATGAAGATAATATCACTGAAGTTGTCAAGATTTTATTGTTACAATTAATACCCAATGAAAATTCCGTTGCTGAATCTTTGAAACAAGAAGTAACTTTAAAAATATTGTTAATTGCATCTCAAGACAATTATAGCAGTATTCCGAATTTCAAATGGTATGTTGCAGTGTTGAAGGACATTATCAATTTAACTTTGCTACCAATTAATGATTCGGCTAGCACTGCTGCTACTTCACATTCTACAGCCGACATTATTGCTCAAGAAATTGGAAAAGAATTCAAAAACTTGGCTACGAGAGTTCCCTCTATAAGGCTGTTTATTCTTCATAGAGTGGTGATAGATTCCATTCAAGATTCAAGAATAATTGAGCTTTGTCCGAGCTTATTGAAGGACTTTTATTGGATAATGGGTGAATATAATAGCGGCCTCGATGCTGAAGTTGGAAGTGACAGTGAGGGCGAAGAGGAACAGAATAATTCTTCTGTGGTAAGCTTAGGGAAAAAGGTACAAATATTCAATTCCATAGTCAACAATAGGATTGATAAGAAGTTGAATTTGTCGACAAACTTAAACTTTCCAATTTCTCAGAAATTGATCAAACTCTCTAACTCGGACGTCTTGGCTGTATTGGTACAAGCATTAATTAAATTGTTTAATGGGATTGTTGCGGACTATATTACCATCTATTCTTCGAATGGGAAATTGCAGGCGGAAAAAGTGCTTCAAATTTCATACTACTTGTATAAATTAATCAAGTTTCTCAATAACTGGGAGAATCACTCCAACTACGAAGTTCAGGAAAGAAGCTTGTCATGGTTGGAATTCTTGAAAGTATTATTGGAAGCCTTGACAGATAATGATTTGAAGGGTGTTGAAAAGATGGAACAAGAAGAGGTGGAATATTATAAAACAAAATCTAAGGAACTAGTTGAAAAAAGTGAAGAGGAAAAACAAAGTGAAGAAGAATCTGAATCTGAATCTGAATCTGAATCGGATGAAGATGAGTATGACGATTTAGAATCTAGCGACAAGGAAGAAATACCTGTTGAAGAGAATCCATTCGCTTCAGATGGCAAAGAAGTGGACTTATCGGATGAAAAGGAAGAAATACTACTTCCTGTATTGCTTACACACATATTACCATCCTTCTTTACGTGTTACCAATTAAACCCTATTGCTAAAAATGCACAACGAAAAATTGGGATTCCTGAAGATTTGGATCTCGAAACACAGATCAATTCTCTACCATTTGAACTAATCAGCGACGACGATGCTGGAAATAGTGATTACGAACTCTATTTCTCAGAAACTGAAGACAACACTAAAGAAGAAGAATCGAAACCTCTCACGAGTAGCGACGAATTAAAGAAAAAACAGGAGAGATTGGAGAGATTGAAAGACGATCCATACTATATCAAATCAGACAAGAAAAAGTCCAAGTCTAAGAAACCTTTACTTAGAGATGAAGATAATTCCAGCCCCGAGAGTGAAATGGCTTCAGTTCATTCCACCAATCCTGAAGTAAAGAAACCCAAGTCCACAAAGGTCAAAAAACTCAAGATGGAAAGAGTCGTGATCTTGTCAGACGAGACTATCGAGGGTGCTGACATCGAAGATGAAATAATAGCGGCCAAAGTCCCAAAGAGAAGAAATATCCTCCAAATCGACTCTTCGAATTTGGATAATTTCGATTTGAACTCCTCTACAGTTTCTGACCAGGCCTCGGCAACAGCAGATAAAGATTTCGAGTACAATATTGATCTCGATGAATTACGCAAGAAGTTGGCAGAATCTTCCGTTCAAGGAGAAACCAAAAAGAAGAAGAAAAAGTCCAAATCAAAATCTGGAGACAAAGAGAGTAAACGAAAGAAAGAAAATGGAACCGAAGAACAGACAAAAACGGAGAAAAGAAAGCTGACGACTCAGGGAGCCGATCTTGACAAGATTATACCAACAAACAATGAAACTTCAGAGTTACCAGAACATACGGTTATCACAGTACTGAAGCCCAAGAAGAAGAAAAAGAGCAAGGCAGTCATAATTGATTAATTATGATTAATTATATTCAACTAATCATAATTAACGGATCATAATTGACTAATCATTGTCATAATCGACGAAACCAGCTTTCTTGTGCACACAAATAAGACATCTTTCATTTGATAGAGTTTATATTACAGAAATGAATAGTATGGCTATTTATGGGTCACGTGCATTAAAATATACAAATTAAGCCCTAGATAATTCTAGAGATATTTCTAAAGATATTTCTAGAATGATACAATTTTCATTATAACTGTACTGATGAAAATAGTTCTAATCGTCATGTAAGTTTTCACTAATCAGTTTGTAGCTCTCTAATCTCTAATCTGCCGCGACCAATGGAGTCGTTTCAGAGACAATTTCAGCATCAGTATCAGTATCGATATCCGACGCCTCGACTTCCGGTTGTTCAGGCTCGTCCTTTTGTCCATTGACCTTTGAAAATCCTAGTTTTAAATATGATTCCAACATCGTCTCTCTAACTTTCAATGTAAATGCCGAAACGTCATCGTTGGTGACCAAGTCAGTAGTTTCCATAGGAGGCAACACTTCCAAAATTATTTCACCTGTGTTAAAAATCTTATTCTTAGCGTTGAAAAGAGTCGAAGTATTACTGACAACCACAGGAATCACAGGAATTCCTGCTTGTTTGGCGAGGTGGAACGCTCCCTTTTTGAACGGTAAGAATTCCAACTTTTGCGACGCTGATCTCGTTCCTTCAGGGAAGATGAACAACGCTCTCTCCTGGGCTTTCAACGAGGCCAATGCGGAGTCCAAGACCTTTCTGGCCGTACTACTCTTATTTCTATCCAAGAAGAAGGTTCCTGATAAATACATGAACCAGCCCAAAAATGGAACGAACTTCAACGACCTCTTGCCGGTGACAGTACACCCCGGCACAAAGAGCTTTCCTAAGACAAGAACATCCAACGCCGATTGGTGGTTGGAGACGATGATCGCAGGCATGTTTTTCAAGTTGTGTTCATTTTTTATGGTGATTTTGATGCCCAATATCGTAGAACAGAGGAAGTAGAACACTCTAGCGACGGTATATTGAGCGTACTGTGGTTTGTTGACGATTCGGAGGAGGATCGAAGCTACGACTCCATAGATGGCACATCCAGCGATGAGCGAGCCGTAAACGATGGATTTGAGAAAGAACTTCAAACTTTGCAAGACTGGCATGATGAAAACGAGAGAGTGATTTATACAGAGCCAAATGAAGCCCAATATCAAGATGGTTCTAGTTGTTTCTAGAAGGAAATTCTGGAGAAATTCTGGAGAAATTGTGGAGAAGTTGGAGATGGAAATTGATGGAAACAGGTGGAAAAGGTTCTAGAGAGTTGACTCAGTGATGATGAGAATCGTCTAGAGTATTGTTGAGGACGTCTTCTAGACTCGTTCAGAATGTGGTCTGGACTTATGCTGGGTTAGAGAATACAACATCTTGAAATTTATCCCAACCTAGTAATTCGCGATTGTTGGGAGAGAGAGTTGGAGGGGACACGACTTATGAATTTCATATAAGGTGGTGGGGTTGTGGAACGGGTGGGAGAATTAAATTAGACGGAAAGAGCATATAAATATAATGCCATATTAGATGGGATGATTGTTAAATAGCAGGATAATTATCACTTGATAGAAATTGAAGGTTTTAAGAATTAAGAATAAGAAAAATAGAGAAAAAGAAAATTAGAGAATTTGAGAATTTACGAATTTGAAGGTTTACGAATTTGAGGGTTTACGAATTTTGCACCCAATCCCACATTCTCACTAAGAGCCGAGAGAGTGCCGAAAAAGTGAAAGTGCCGACAAGAAGAGCCGGAAGTTGGGACAGGGCCAGAGATAAGAGAGCAAGCGCATAGAAAAAGTATCAAAAATTGAAGAATCACGAAACAGTTGTGCAAGAGGAAAGTCAGAGATATGAGCCTGATATCGAAAGAGCCGGGCCATTTTTTAGAGCTGGACTATTTAAGGGCTGTGCGATTTAGAAGCTGTGTTATCTAGCGCACATATTAAAGAACTGGGATACCAGGAAATCAGGATATCCAAAAGATTTCAATGTAAGTTTAGAAAGAATTAATTCTTATTAGTAGTAATTTTCTAGTCTGCTCTGGACGTCTCAAATATTTATCTAAACTGGCCATTTTACTTATAAAATTTACGGATTTTGTCACTTTTATTCATCTTCAATATCTTTAGTCTAACTTTGTAAGTATGAATTAATATAAAACTACAAAGCAGCTAAGCTCGAGTGTGGTCGATTTAGCAGTTTGAATAGTGAATAGTGAATATTAGTGGGGATTTAGTGGATCTCTATAAATATTCAAACCTCTCATTAGTGAATAGTTAAAGATCCTGTTTCTGAGACAAAGTTCATAATTTGCCCTAAACACTTCAAATGAATGAATCGCTTCAATTGCAAAGAGTCCAGGTTTCCTTAAAGAGTCCCATTATCTTAGAGTACCATTATCTCAGAGTACCATTATCTCAGAGTACCATTATCTCAGAGTACCATTTTTCTCCTTTCGTCTGTGAAAGCTATATGAACTCACTACATTAAGCTAAGTTATGTAAGTTATTTAAGTTCGAATTCATAATATTTACTAATATATTTTATGAGATTTTGTTACATTATCCATTGCTAGAACGAATTGTGGAAAACTGAAAACCTGGAACATGCTTGAAAATACTATGCTTGAAAATAGTTGAAACTCAAAAATAGTTGAAACTCAAAAATATACTTGAAATACCTAGAAAATACTGATTTGAAAATACTTATCTCACCTTGAATTCTTAAAAATACTGCAAACTCTATTGCTCTCCTTTGTTCCTTACTGTGTCAGGAAAGGAGAACAGAGCGGAGCCTCAGTATAGAAAATCTACGTATTTATCAGGGTATGACCCGCAAAGTCGGTAGACCAATTTGTGAACATAGTCTCTCTTCCATTGTAATCTCGTAGTAATCTCTAATTATCTCTTAGTAACTCTTAATAATCTCTTGATAATCTCTTGATAATCTCTTGATAATCTCTTGATAATCTCTTGATAATCTCTATCACAATCTGGGCTAGATCTGTGAGATTTGGTTTCGTCCAGTGACCGTAAGGTTCGCTAGTTTCGCTTCGCAATTGGCTCGTAAATATGTGTATTCTGTCAGGAAGAAATCTAGTATAAGAGAGGGTATGTAATAAATAGTAGATTTGATTCATGAATATATAGCCGATTCCGAAGAAAATGGTTCTAAAATGTCTGACACTCAGGGAGGGGCTCTAGGAAAAGTTAGGTGAAAGCTGACAAATTATAAGAAGCTAAACTGATGTAATCCACAAAAGTGAAGAAAACACAAGAAAAGTACAGTAGAACTTACTAAAAGCAAAGCAGCCACTTAGACAAGAAAAGTACAACAGAACTCATTAAAAGCAAGCAGTCACTAAGTCAAGAATATTTCATCATCTCCTAAGGCACAAGGGTGCAAATTAGCATCGTGCCCTACAATCCAGATAATGATCCGAATCTTAGATCAAGAAATAATAACCACAATTTATAAATCAACTTCATTGAATGACCTCTTGGATACTGTGACAATTCCGTTCTTAATCCATTTCCAAATCATCCGCGATAACCATTTGACCGTTTACTGCTGATTAAATTTCATGATACTTTCATCAAACCCACCATCAAAATGTCAAAGACACGCAGGGGCTGACCTGTGAAATGTATAAACAGTCCCCAGACAAAAATTACTTACTTAGTCTCACTTGACTTGCTCGTAAATTTTCTTCATCCAACTCTTAGATTATCTCATTGACTTCTCAGACTTCTCGTTACTCTCTCATCACAACTCCCAGACTATCTCATTATAAGACATGACAGCCAGTTTATTTGGCGGCTTCAATTTCCTTTGGAGTGCTGTAATGATGCTTTGTCCATCTGAACCCTTGACCCAACTGTGCCAACTCGTTCACAAAGTGACATCCAAACAATAAATAATTCTGAGGAGTGACGGCCATGGAATATCTCATAAACACCAATGAATATAAAATCAATGAACCAGTCATAGGACCACTGATCAAGTCTGGGTCTTTCTTCAAATCTAATATTGCTGCAACAGGGATCCCGAAATTCGACACTGGTCCCCAGAAGTGTGTAGTACAGACATAACGAAGAGACTGTTTGGAGAATAAAAAGTCAGTAAATTTCTTGAAACCAGACATTGTGAGTATTATAAACAGGTAGATGTATACGCTAGATTATATGCTTGTATAATACAAATAGTTCGATCAGTTTCGTTCCAGCAGCCGTTGGTTTCGGGTCTTTTTTTTGAGTTACGGTTGTTTGAAATCCGTGGGGTATATGCAGGAGAGTTGATACTAGCCAAACATAGGGCAGACGAAACTGCTGTGGGGTGGGGGAGAACTAAACACAATAGAATCAATACTGAGCCCAGCGAAGTGTGAATTTCTTACAAGAGTTTATCAGTGGATATATAAGAGTTTTGGAGTGAATTATTACAAGTGTTTTCTCTTTAGCCTCTACTAGTTAATCTGAATGATTCTTGAAATTTGGAAAGGGCCGTGGCATAGAACCTGAGATGGAGACCCAGGGCCCAAAAATTACTTAACAAAAGAGCTAAAATGAAAAGAACTGAAATCAAAAGTAATAAGATGAAAAGACATTCTTCATTAAAGACTATCCTATCATCAGAATTGTCAGAAAAATCCTCTCCAGTCTGTCTAATATGTCTATTTTAGATTAATTTAGCAAATCTATGCCATTTTGATTAGTTACTAGAGAGACAGAAAATAGCTTACATATGATAGTCGCTACTGTTGCACCAATTGACATTGAATATAGAACTGATTTCTGACAACTCCTATTTGTCTTTCTCTTTCCTCTGTTTAGTCTCGGAAAGTTAGCGCTGGTCCAATGACTAGCTAATACAATTAGAAGATACCTTCTAGAACTACTCACTGGGTCTAAAATCTATTGCGCTGTTATCTATTTTCTTATTATCCAGCTTATTAGGTGATATACAATATATACAAGAACATCAAAATTAGTGAGAGTTTGAAATATTGGTACAAATTGATTAATCCATGTGGAGCAGCTCGTAAAATTGATATTGAGCCAAAAGATCCATATTAGTGCTAGTACATGTGATGGTTGTATCTTGATTTATCCTGAGCGGTCTTTTGTTGTGTATGGTGCAGTTGCTGAGATTGAGGTTGCTGACCTTGATTCATCGAGCTAGGTGATGAGGTCCCGTCAGAGTCGGCATGCATTCTGGAAACCTGCGGTGATTGAGGAGCATTCGGTGTTTGGATAATGCTCGGTCCGAGATATGTAGGACCCGGTTGTTGATTGTTAGAATACAACTGCGACGAAATGTTGGTACTGTTGGAGAAGTTGAGGCCCTGGGTGTATGGCAGTTCAAATATAAAAGTATTGGAAATCACGGTGGGTGGACGGATTGGATGCCCGTAACTGGGTTGCGCCATTTGTTGCGGGTTTTGGGGGACCGTTGGGTTATGATCCTGCAGAGGTACCGAAGTTCCACGATGGATAGGTTGAGTGCGCGCTGTTTGAGGACTGACCCAACTGTTTCCGAAATTCATCTGCGCCGAATTCAAATCAGGAATGTTGAAAATCTCACCGACAGGTTGTGGCATTTGCATGGATTCGGATTTGGCTCCATGTTCGTGACCTGAATTGTCTTCCGCACTATCCATAAGAGGATCCTCATTGGAAATGTTCTTGTTTGGATTTGCATCGAAATTTTGCTCCATATATGTGCTCTCAGGACCATCATCACTAGGCGAACTTAAGTAATACGGCAAGTTTTCAGGGTTAGTGAGCCAGAAAGGATCGTTCAAGTTGAATCCATACAAGGCTCCAAAATTTGAATCGTCATCCTCATTGGTTTGGCTCATCATTTCCATCGAAGAAGCTTGGCTGGTGTTTGACGGAGTCACCAGAACAGTTGGAAGATTCAGCTGCATTGGTATTTGCTGGTACTCGCCTTGTTGAGGTTGGAGATGTTGCTGCTGTAACATATGTTGTTGTTGGTGATGACGTTGTTGCTGTTCATGGTAACGAGCTTCACGCTCCTGAACAGCCTCTTCTTGCCTTTTTCTCTTCTTACTTATTTCATTATCTTGATGGGCTTGTTTGTCATAGATCAATTTGATTTGGCCCAATACTTTATTTATCAAATAAGATATATTGGAAGCCCACAATTTCGTGACTGCTTTCAAGACTCCAGAGACTCTTCTGTCAAAATTCAATAGGGCCTTGAAATTGATTTCCAATAATCTCAAGAAATCGTTATTAATCAATGAAGTGTTGGTATCTCTGTTCTTCACAAAATCATCAAACCTATAACGCAAGAAGGTAAAGACTACAATAATCCCCTGATAGATAAATGAGTTCAAAAACGGAAACAATATTCTGAACAATTTACCCACTTTTAAGTTAGAATTCATGGCTTGACGCTGCGACCCCAAATCCATCTTGGATTTCCCGGAATGGGAGGAAGTAGAAGAGGCAGAATCAATGGAATGGGCATCCATTTCTTCTCCTTTCAACTGAGAGTGGAAGTATTTTTCAATAAACGAGTTGAGGAACTTTTCAATAAAGTAGTTGAGCAATTCCAAAAACTTTAATATGGAATTAACCAAGTTTTTAATGATCAAATCATATTCTTCGGTCTTGTCAAACTTGTTGATGAATGGTTCGAACAACTTGGCTTTGTTGATATGCAAAATAATCAAATCCATCAATACATTTGTATTGTCTATCTTGAGATAGTCTCCATGACTATCAATTTCTGACCCAGCATAAGAATCGTCGTCGGCAAACTGTTCCAAGGTTTTGATCTCTTGTTCAAATTTTGAATCCAATTGTAATAAATCATTAATTGTGAAATCGATCATGAAGTTTTCAATTAACATTGAGTTTGAGAGTCTAAGACATTCACTCAAACCGATTTTGAGAAGGGTGTCCGTTTTGCTCTTTTCGAAGATTGAAGTGTTGTCGCTGTTTGGAGAGCTTCTCAAAACAATGGAATTGACTTGAATAGAAATAGGGTTTGGTCTTCCTAAGATAGAGCATATTTGGCCGGTTAAGTTCTTGAGTGCAAACCAAACCTTAAATCTTGCAATATCCATTTCTTCATCATTTTCTTCATCATCATTCTCTTGTGTCTTCTTCGGTTCAGTTTCACTTTCAAGCGCAGTATTCTTGGAGGTTGAATTGATTGATCTGAAATGTCCCATAACATGCAACCCTATTGAATATGCAATGGAACAACAATGAAACATCATAGACCAACATTCTTCATACCGTTGTTCTATATAATGCCATTCGGTACAAAGAATATAACATTGTATAGTAATAATCGATTCATTCAAAAGATTATGTCTTAACTTCTCGAAATTATGAAACAAAATGTTTTTGGAAAGGTAGGTTTTGAACTTGCTATATTGATGAATAGAGTTTGAACCCAACAAGTTCAATTCAACAAATTCCGAGGGCGTGAGTTTCTGAATAGACAAGAGGATAATCATGTAGAAGAGTAATAAGTCATCGTCATTTTCCCATTCTTTGTCCTTTATAAAGTGGTAGTTATCCAAGAATTCAAACACCTTGGTACGTGATATAAAGCTTTCATAGTAGCGATTGCTGCTGAAAAACAAATCCACCAACTTGCAGGTGATGTTGAAGTTTAGAGTGTAGAGATCTTGGAAAGTTTCTGAATCTGAGGTCAAATCTGGATCGTTAAACTTCAAATGCGAATATAAAAGGATTGGCAAATGCTTCTTGGATAGGCTCTGTTCGACAAGATTATTAGACTTATGGGATTCCAAAGAGGACCCTTCATAGATGGATCTTTCGAAATCGATAGTGAATTTCGATTCTGAAGACGACGAAGAGTTTTCAATGTGGTAGTCTCGATGGTTAAAAGGTTTATTATTTTTGGACTGGCCATCTGTTGTTTCATCTGCCGATTTGCCACTGGTTTGCTGGGTTTGAGTCGAGCCTTCTACGTCCTGTGAATTCAGTTTTTGTTGTTTCAAGGACTCGATCATGAATGAAGATGATTGAGGACCATAGTATTTCTCTCCAGCCTCGGTAGTTTCGCCAGAGATTTCAATATGGGGAATGGGCGATTTGAAGTCTTTCTCCTCTGATTTCACTTGTGTAGACTGGCTATGTTTGGATAGTTCGATATTAAGCTTCAAATTGTCTTGAAGTAGTTTTGTGTGCTCAGTCCGCATAAGTTGTAGTTCGTGTTCGAGTTGGTGGTAGGATTTTTCAGTAGTGGAGTGATCATGGATATGGTGAATCTGATGAATATTATGTTGGATATGAGGATACAGCAGGTTTTGGTGAGATGTGTGATGAGATGGTTGGTGAGCTTGTTGATCGTAATACTCCCTGCCATATTCGTGGTGTTGCTCAGTATAGTCCGGAGACCCGTTGAGATCTTCTTCGTTGATTTTTACATTTCTGAACTTGGGAGGAAACAGACATCGAATGGAACGTTTGATACACTGATTACATGGGTTTTTCTTGTTGCATTTGATCTTTTTAGTTCTGCATGAGATACAGGATATGGGTAGTAGTTCTGACATGGTGGATGAAATTAGACAAAATTTAGAGAGCTTCCACTAAGAAAGCAGGATCTGAGAACTTGTGACCTTTAATAAGTAGTTCTGAGTGGCTAACTGAAACTTGCTCTTCGAGAAGTTGTGGTGACGTGGTTTACGTAGATTGCAAATCGCAACACAAAAAAGAGTTGCAACTAAAGAAGGCACCGATCTTGTATTCGGGCAGCTCCGAGGGGATCTGAACAACAGAATTATGTTAGTCCAGCCAGGAAGTTGGACGGGATATGATTCTTGGTTCTTTAGAAACAATTGTTGATTTGATCTAAGATAATCCAATGAATAACATTTAGTTTCCAGAATGTCAAACACAATAAGTACAACCAAGTACTATAATTCAAAACCTAGGACGCTGGTAAGTAACGGTAGATACTGTCTAGATTGATTGGTTTCGACTTGTAGAAAAGACACTCTGAAAAGTGTAGAAATTGAAAAATTCAATTGTGATTTTATAGAATTTTTTTCTTGCAAGGAATTCCGTGGAGAGCTTGTGAGGAGTCCACAGAAGTTAAAGCACAATGGTGGTAGAAGAATGGACCAGGGGTGGGCTAGTGCTAGTACCTTGATCTTATGTATGAATCTGTATTCGCTAGTTAAACCGTCTGTTGCTCAGGTGATGAATAGACGTTTGATCTAGGGGACGTTCGATTTCAGAGATGTTTGCTCTAGTAGCTTAAATATTGTGATGGACTTCTAAGGATGCCCAAAATTAGAATAATTGGTCCGATCTATCCTGGTCATATTTTGATCATTCACTTTCTCGGAATGAATCTACATATCGGAAGACTAACAATATTCCATACGAAACCAACGCAAACCAAAGCAACTAGAATTTTCTATCGTTTATTTTTTGCCAAAGTTCATTTCTTTGGTTTATGACATAATTCTATATTTAAAAAATATGACCACTTTTTTTTTTAGAGAATTCGTCATCAAGCAGAAGTCATCAGCAAGCACAGTAACCCAGAACAGACTAAATTAACTTTTGCTACAAAAAATCATTCGAAAATGTGAGGAGAATTTACATTTTCATGCCGAAGTTAAATCTAAGCGAATATTGAGCGAATATGGCCTGGTTTACGATGTTGATTGGTGCGATGCGGAGCAAGGACTAAGGCATACTCATCGAGGTGTCCCAACATGTGAAGAAGCCACAGATAACGAATAGCACAGAGGGCCGGGTCTGCCCGTGGATAGTGGAGGGTGTAGTAGGGAGGGGGGGTGTATAGGGGGTGAATGGGGTGCATTTATAAAACAATAGCGGCTAAGTTGAAAACTGGGCTTGTGTCACAGATGCGGCGAAAAGTGATCACATCTTTGCTCTTTTTGGAAGAAGCTAGTTACTATGCATTATGCGACAAGAAAATATCTTGCGACAATGCAAAGTTTATTGTCGCGACAATATATCCTAATATTTCACTGATACGCCGCACGACAAACACCGTTTCCGATCCGATCCTTATCTATCAATTCATTAATCAACAAATATGTACCAATACTCCTTATAACTTCATATAATATAGTAAACGTAAGCAAAGTTTGCGTTCACATCCTTCATAACGCTTCTCATACAGACCCCACCAGTCCACTTCATTACTAGTCCTCATACATGGTCCAAGAACCATATTACGCGTCCGGCTCTTCGTCGTCCTTTATCAAACCCTCAAATTCGTCTTGTTACTCCTATATTTCACAAGATATCCCAAATATCCCCTCAGTCTCATGGGTTGCTCCTCCCGCCTTCAATACTGGCTTCCGGAGCCGTAAGAACTCATTAGAACCATACTACTCCAAAACCAAAAAGACTGGAACACTTCCTCCCAAAATAACAAGTTTATATCGATATAAGTTTGGCGAAGAAAACGACCAAGAATCGTTCTATCAAGATGATGACTGTGCTCTTTTATCCGACGACGACGATACTGATCTTTTAATCGGTAATCGACAAATCATTTCCGCCCCTACATCGGCCACATTATCACGCAAGGTTTCGGATAATTATCGATATAGTAACCAATCTGATGAAGAAATCGATAAATTCGGATGGGACAGTCGCCAGCTCAATCCTGTCCCGTTATTATCCAAAACACTGTTATCCAAAAACCCGGCATCTCCAAGCAAACCAGTTGAGTCAGTACCAACTCCTCCACATATACATGACTTACTTGAGATCAACAATATGCTCTTGCTCAAATCTAATAATCCAAACATTCTAATCAATCCGATTTCCCGGACTCTTTCCGACTCTTTGATTCCTCCTACTATTGATGACCATAACAGAAGATTTACCAACGATATTTATGATCTAGGAGAAAACAAAGCCAGAGCAAGAGATGATTTCGATTATGAGAAGAGGTGTGAGTTTTTCATCTAGAGATTAGACTCGAAGGTTCATCTATGTTCAGACCAGTGACTATGACGTACTATACAAGAATCTACGAGCACCTTTCGCTTATCATCAACAAAATGTTCGATAATATGGATCTGGAATTGATGCCCACTCTGCATGATCTCAAGACTCCATAACTTGAGATCCTGGAAATTTTCTTACAAAAGGTGATCAAAAGACACCAGTTTCTACCACCATCTCCATGACGTATAGATTCAAAAGTCTATCAAAATTATTAGAATGTTTAGAGAACTTCAGAGATGTAATTTTCAAAGAGAAATTTCAGTTCTATTGAAATATATATAAAATATATATAAACGTTAAGCTAATGATATAGCTCATATGGCTCTTGACCTATCTTTGAAACTATCACTAATCTTAGGAGGGTAAGTTTCATCTCTAAACTGTTCCAATAAATAAACAGTTCTTACATTAGGTCGTGTCTCACACAAAATATCTATATATCAATCCTAGATGATGAGCAGCTCTCTTCAACCAAACTAATGGACTTTGTATACGCTCCACCACCACCACCTCCTCCAAAAGAGGAGCAAACACGGAAGCAGAACCAGAATGCACACCCAAACAATAATCCGGCAAATCAAAATCAAAAGAAGAACCAAAAGAAACTTAACCCTACTCCTCCACCCACAGTACAACCCTCCTTTGATTCCAACATTCTAGACTTACCGACATATCTACCAAACGAAAAGTCTCCTCAAGATGAAGTAAAGCTTGATATTAAAGAACCTGAAAAGAACGACGATTCTTTAGCAGAGCCTGTGTTTATTCAAGGAACTACGATCAGTCTCCAGACTGAAGAAGATATCGCCAATTGGATCGCTGAAAGAAAGAAGAACTGGCCGTCCAAGAAGAATCTCGAGTCCAAGAAGATCAATAAACCTGAACCAGAAGATAAAGTATCTAGAAAACCCCCGGCCAAACGAGGACCCGAAGAAGATACTCTGGATACGAAGCGTCCTAAAAATGTGTGCCGTTTCTTTCAACAACACAAACACTGCAAATATGGTAACAAATGTAAAAACCTTCATGAAACCCCCAATAAATCTTTTACCATACCCTCCAATAAGCATGATACTACTCACTACCGCAGAACAATCAATGGAATTCCCGTATTAATCCCCAAATTATACTCTTCAAGGAACTCATCAACAAATACTTCGACGCAGGGACTCTCGTTGTTCAAGAACTTGGTTCAAAAAGATCAATATGAACATGAAAATAATCTTGTACTTGAGTTTATTCAATTCTTGGATGCCCAGGGCAAGATCGACCATGAAATAATGAAGAAAGAAAGCTGAATCTGTGAAAACCCACACCATAAAATAATGAAGAATAAAGTTAAATCAGTGAAATCTCCATCAAGAACTTCAAGAACACCAAGAACATTAATAACATCAACAACCTCTGACCATTACTCAAGTAACTGGTTTTCAATCTCTTGAATATCGATCGCTAAGGTTTCTCGCTATTCTATCAGTTTTCATATCATTACTCCTATTCACTCTCAAAGTCACGAAGTTACGAAATCTAATCCATTTACAAGTTCATACCATAACTTATATTTGACTCATAAACCTAACTACTTACATAATACTCGGTAAACTCACTTCTTCAAATTTATCATAAATAAATACTTTATATAGATACTGAAATCTACTAAAACTAGCCTTATGATACTAAATCTATAATCTGCTAAACAAAACTACATGAACCCTACTAAAACTAGACCTTACAATACCAAATTAAAACCTTTTAAACTAGTTCTCCATCATAAGCCTTTGTAGCATCCATCATGATACTGAATTGTTTAGCAATCTCTCCCAACTTACCAATAACGATTTCGTTTCCTTCTCCAAAACCATAGATGGAATACTTTAATCCACATTCTTCACAAAACTTGATAACATACGGTTGAACCTTTCTAAAATTGTGTCTTGGTAACCTAGGAAACAAGTGGTGAATTACTTGGAACTGCAAGCCTCCATGGAAGAAATCAAACCATTCTGGACAATCCACATCCATGGTTGTTCTAAGTTGTCTGGAAGGAAACGATTCACTCACCCCCAAGTCAGCAGTCGACATTGCAAAGTGAGAGAGGGTAATCTGCACGTGCACAAGCATGGTTGCAACATGACTTATCATCACATAGGCGAATCTGTTCCAACCACCATCCACAGATCTCCATACTACCAAATAGAAAAACCAGTAAAAGAAGAAGGACAACCCTAAGGTTTCGAAATATCTAAACCAAGCTGCTTTGCCTTGTCTTGGCCCATCTCCCATTATCAAGTGCATCCAGGATAATCGGTACAAGTTGAATCTTCCAAAACATAAAATAGGATAGTACGTGTAGTTTTGTATTGGAAGCATCCACTTGGCCACCTGATCTACATCCAAGATCTTATCGTAATAAGTAGAGTAAACATTCTCAAAAAGACGTACACTTACGGCAAAAAATGGCAAATGTTGGATATCTGGATCATGGACTGGATCGTTGGTGATTAAATGATGAACATTGTGGTTTCTCTTCCACCAACCAAGACTTAAACCTCCAAACCAATTGGCAATCAACATCCCAAAGAGATTATCAATCTGATAGTTGTGAGTAATAGAAACATGGCCTGCGTCATGGGCAATAAATGTCATTTGGTGCCATGCCATACCTATAAAGATTGCACTTAATTTGTAGTAGCCCAATTTAAGAAATGAAAATGCATACATGTAGAGACTGGCGATTTTGATCAACTCTCTTCCGTAGTCCGATAAGTTGCACTCATAAAAATTGTTTTCAATAACAATATCATGCAATTTCTGGTACTTTTCCCGTAATCCATTCTGCGTATCGTAGTCTAAAGAAGGCATTTCCTCTATTAATTGTTTGGAGAGTCCATTGTCAAAACTTTCCATCAACATCTTGGGGTTAACAATGGTAGATTTGGCCAGCAATACTGGAAATATTCTATCCTCGTTGTCTTTCGTGATCATTGTATTTTGAGGAACTTTTGGTAACACCTTAACCTTTGGATACCCAAATCCTTTGTTTTCCACTTCTTCTTCAAGAATTGACGACGACGTTGAAATATCAACATCAGACGAGTCTTGGTCTAGTTTTTTATCCAATGAACTAGATACCTTGATGAAATGTTCTGTGGGTATATCATATTTTCCCTTGACATATATGGCACCTTGAATTGGTGGAAGGAGATTTTGCCATGGATGATCGATTTTTCCAATACGCCAGTTTTTGAAAGTAGCAACTGACTCTAAACTATGGTAAGCATTCATTTCATCAGTAGCGTCTCTTCCAATCATATGCTGGACGGCTTTGTCTCCACCGGGATGTTTTATGATCCATGATGTGAGATTCAAGACATTCTGCTCATATATCACGATTGCTTTACCATCGGCAAGAAGATCTATAATTTGTTCTCTAGAGATAGTTTTCATATCTGAATTAATAATTGATTAATGAGTTAGTGATGTGGTGGTGAGTTAGCGACGTGTTAGTGAGTTAAACGAAGTGATAGTGTGTCAGATGACGCGGTGGCAAATTGAGACTATTTGTTTAATTTATATAGCTCTGAAATTAGCCTTCAATTAGACCCCCGGTTAAGTGAGATATGTTCTGCTAATCCTTCAGATCAGAATAGTGCAATAAAGAAAGTTGTCTGTATTTTTGACAACTTCTTCAAAAATAATGTCAATATGGGATCAATGACAAACGTGGAATTTTAGCGAGTGAGATACAATTTGGCTATGAAAATAAGAACCGAGTTAAGTACGTGTTTCAGAGAGATGATTACCAGTCTTATAATCGGAACAGGTGGAAATATCGTGCCACTGCCTCTAAATATATTTATAAACATTTTTGATCCAGGAACGACGATGCCTAGGGTTCCAAATTTATAAACATCATGTCCGCAATACTTAACAAGATCCAATGAAATGGGATATATATACAATTATAATTTTAGTATAAAGAAAACATCTAGACATAACACTTACGTAAGAGTTCGTAACTGATAGGCAAGATGATAGGGATAAAGAAATTATCGTTCAAATCAGAGGAGCCTTCCAAAATGGCCGCAATTAAATTTGCAACGAAAAGATTCTCCCAACTGGCCACGGGAGTGTAGGAAGAGTTGTTGGCAGTTAAGTATGTGTCAACTACGTAGAAGGCGAGTAAGTTCACCGAGAAGAATGTAAATGAACCTTGGACTGACTTGTGTCCACCTCTCCATTTGACTGAGCCATACTTCTTACCAACTATCGATGCCATGGAATCACCCATTCCCAATGCGATAATCCCCATATATCTAACAAGAGTCACGCTTCCAGACGTGGCATCATATAGAATAGGAATTGTGATACCCACAAGTAAGTAGATATACGATAAGTTCAACGGACCCTTCAAATCTTTGAAATCTTGAAATTTGATAAGAGAGCTGAACAAATACTCACCAATTGGAGTCAATTGGTTGTATCTGATGATCTCCACAACTAAGAAAAGGATGATGAAGCCCAACAAGCTAATCAATGCGAATTCCACCTCATCAATCAAGATTCTATGGTCTAATAAGAGAATGATCAAGATCAAGAAGTGCCATAACTTTCTTCTAAGGTTAAGACTCATCGATTCAACAAAGTAAAACACTACTGGAATAGTAACCAAAAGAGCCCCAATCCACACTTGAATCAAGGTGAGTTTGGCTTCGTCTTCTTTAATGTATTGGTATAGCCAAACGACAGCATTATCACCCAAAAATGGTTTCAACTGGAAGTTAGTGAGCACATAAAAAACACCAGAAAAGACAACCAACGTGAAGTAACTGGGGACACGCAGAATGAGAGGATAGCAGAAGAGTGAAGCACAAACCAAAGCTACAAACAACTTTTGGAAAATGACAAGAGGCAAGAAATCACCCACCAATTCTATGTTCTGTAAAGCATTGGTCAATATTATCGCAATTAATTGGATTTCGGCTTTAGACAAACTCTTGTTGTAATCTGAGTCCTTTACCAACGTGTCTTCCTCGTTAGTGACGGAGTTTTTCAATTTACCTTCGTTAATATAATTCAACACCCAGGTGATCAAGAAGTGCATCACTGCGATACGTAAGAAATCCAAAGTGGTTATAAATTTACTTTCGTTATACATCTCAAAGAACACCACACTACAGATCAAACGGTATGCTGGATACAATTTGTCGATAATGAAGTAGTTCAACGAGAGGTTTACTAAAAAGTAGTCACTTGGATGTAAAATCCCGACGAGAATCGGCAATACCACACTATAAATGTAGTTGAATTCAGGTAACTTTCTTTTAACACCTTCTTGGGTTCTAGCATAACTAGCCGCAATTCCAATAAACACACCTGCCATATTGAATCCGATGGTTGGCAAGTTCTCCATGAATTTATCAAGCGTATCCCGACTATGGTATAAGATTTGTCCAATATATCCAAAAGCTAATAACTGGACAAACATTGTAAATTCCAAATTATCGTTCAAGAAGTCTTGCAACATATAAATGTATTTGAACGGAAACAGAGCATTCTTGACATCGTCCTCCTCCAAGTCAGCTTCGGTGTCTTGACTGGGGGGAGCTTCTTTTTCCAATTCTTTAGGAATTTCGCCGTCTGGTCCTACATTCTGAAATATAGCAGCTGTAGACCTGTTTGCAGGCGAAGGCGAACTCTTTTTAGCTCTAGATCTCAAGGATTTAGGAGGCATTGATGGTTGAGCTCTTTTACGAAGATTGGTTTGGTCAGATTTTTTCAGTGAGGGTTCAGATTCAAGACACTGATAAGAACAACGCGGCGTTCTCCACCACTAGTATAAATCAGTCCTAGGATCGCCTTATGGAACGAAAGGTGATCTATCTAACAGCGAGAATCAGAACACATAACAGGTTACTTAAAATGTTTTGCAACCCATATACATAAATAATACAGAACGTGTCGGGTTCAATATGAAGTTGTGTAGTTAAGATAGCTACGAACTTGCTTGTAATTTACCGAATCTGAGTCTTTCTAAGGTATACGGAAAAGACTCTACCAAATTAGGACTCATTGAAAGAATCGGATACGAATGTTCTGAATTGCGCTTAGCCGAAAGAGCTCTTTGGTGATATTAGAATCTCTGATATAGGCTTTTTTAGCTTAGGCAAAATATTCGTTCACAAATTCTGAGTCTATTTGCAATTTAAAACGAGAGGAGATATTTACATTATCCACAACTTTAGACGTCTCAAGGTGGAGATATTCGTATGCAAATTCTTGCTATATATATATACATATCGCATCTTGTACTTATATAACACGTACTAATTAGCTACCACCAATTATGATAAAATGCACTACAAAATGTTAACTTTCAAGTATACAAATCTAATCAATAGTGACACCTTTTCGGCTTCTCACTACACTATGACACTCAGTAATGTGACTAAATATCTTTCTCTCTAGATTGACTCCAGATTTGAATGGTAGAAATTTCACGCGATCAAATTCAAAGACGCGTATTTTACATATTTTACATATTTTACATATTTTACAACCATATCATTCACTACTCTTCTAAGCTCAAAGAACCAAAATGTATATCAAAAAGATAATTATACAAGGGTTTAAGACCTACAAGAATACTACTGTTATAGATATGGTTTCTCCTCATCATAACGTAGTTGTAGGCCGGAATGGATCCGGGAAATCCAACTTCTTTGCCGCCATCAGATTTGTATTATCTGATGCCTATACCCATATGACTAGAGAAGAAAGACAAGGGTTGATCCATGAAGGTTCTGGAACTGTGATATCGGCATATGTCGAAATTATTTTTGACAATTCTGACGGGAGGTTTCCCATAAGCAAAGGCGAGATATCCATTAGAAGAACCATTGGATTGAAGAAAGATGATTATTCTTTAGACGGGAGGTCGGCAACAAGATCTGATATTATGAACTTATTGGAAAGTGCCGGCTTCTCCAGATCCAATCCTTACTATATCGTACCTCAAGGTCGAATCACAAGTTTAACAAACTCCAAAGATGGCGAACGTTTAACTTTATTGAAAGAAGTTAGTGGAGCCACTGTTTTCGAAAATAAACTCAAGGAATCTATGAAGGAAATGAGTTCTTCAAACTATAAAATACAAAGAATCGATGAAACTTTGACGTCTATTGATGAAAGATTGTCAGACTTACAAATTGAATCATCTGATTTGAAAAAGTTTCAACAGTTGGAGAAATCCAAAAAAATCTTACAATACAACTTATTTGATCGTGAATATAACGAGTTGAACGAGTCTCTTGAAGATGTGGAAGAAAAATACGCGTCTTACTTATCCGATTCTCAAAACAACTTGAAGGAATTAGAATCAAGAGAACAAGTCTGTCAAGAATTGGCTGAGACAATCAAAAGTTTGAAGATCTCCTTAAAAGTATCGAAATTAGAAAAAAAACAAACTGATTTAGACCATGATCAACTCTTGAAAATTATCGCAGATAAAGAAATTGTATTGAATGAATTAAGATCTTCCATGGAAGGTTCTGAAATAAAGGCACAACAGATAAAACAATCTATTCAACATTACTCTGGTTTAATAAATGAACACGAAGCCAAAATTGCCAACTTCAAACCTCAGCTTTTGGAGTTGCAAGCTCAAGAATCACAATTCAAGGAAGAGTTGACCAATTTAATTTCAAAACAAAGAGCAATATATTCCAAACAAAACAGATTCTCCAGATTTTCCAGCAAGCAAGAAAGAGATTCGTGGCTTAATAAAGAAATCTCTTTGGTAAAGAGGAAATTAGAGGCCAAAGATTTTGAGTTCAATCAAATAAATTCGGAGATCAAAAACTATGAGAGCAATTTGGGTGAAGTAATATCGAAAATTGATAGCTTGAATACATTTCTTAGTGGTGAGACAAACAACAACGCCATAAGTGGTTTGAAAAACACTATTTCTGAGCTTCGTTCAAGTACTAACGAATTAAACGACCAGAGAAAGCATTTATGGCGTGAAGAAATCAGGTTCAAAAGTATTAATGATTCACTTACCAATGACCTTAATAATGCCACAAATTTGGTAAATCAAACAATGGATAGAGCTCAAGCACAAGGACTTAGTGCTGTTCGTTCTATAAGTGCCAGATTAAATCTAGCAAGTAAAGTTTATGGGCCGTTAGCCGAATTGTTTGAAGTGAATGAAAAGTATAAAACCGCTGCTGAAGTGATTGCAGGTAACTCATTGTTTCACGTTGTTGTTGATACGGATGAAACAGCCTCATTAATCATGGATGAATTAATCAGAACCAGAAGTGGACGAGTAACGTTTATGCCCCTTAATAGATTGCAGGTCAGCGTGGTGGAATATCCGGATACAACCGAGCACCAATGTATTCCATTACTTAAAAAAATGAAATTCGACACCACTGTTGGTAAGGCTATACGACAAGTATTTGGCAAGACAATTGTTTGTGCTGACTTACAAAGTGGATACGAACTTGCAAAGGCATTCAAACTTACAGCTATTACTTTAGATGGTGATCGTGCTGATACAAAAGGTGTTATTTCTGGTGGTTTTAGAGATTATAAGAAATCAAGAATAGATGCTTTGAAGGTTCAAGCTAGGAAAAAGAAAGATTTAGTAAAGACTGAAGCAGAATTGAAAAAGTGTGTTGAAGAGATTGATGATATTAATCAGAAGTTGACATCTTTGAACAATGAATTACAATTAAACTTACGTGACTTGGATAAACTTCAATCAGCACAAGAACCTCTCAAGGTTGAGTTGTCACAGTATAATAATAAGAAGTTTAATCTTGAGCAAGAATTGAAGAGCTTGAACTCAAATTTGGAAACTTTGAAAACAGCTAAGCACAACTTATTGATCAACTTGAAAGAGCATGAATCTGAATTGAACTCAACATACACGCAATCGTTAACTGAAGAGGAAGTGGAGATTCTAGAAACCTTGAATCGCAACATTAAGGTATCCGAAAGTAATTTGGATAACGTCGTCACTAGGCTAACAGAAGTAGAGACAGAACTTTCGTCTTATGAATCGGAATTGAATAGTAATTATAAACCTCACTTGAACAAATTACTCAGTGATCAAATTGCTATAGGCAATGAATTAGAGCACATCAACCAATTTAATGAGCTTGAACGTGAGCTTGAAGTATTGAGTATTAAGCTTGACACAGCACAGGCCAGAATCCAAAATGTTTCAGACGAGTTCATAAAGATAAACAATGAAATTACCAAAAGTGAGGCAAGTTTGCAAAAAGCCAATGATCAACAACTCTCCATACTCAAGAAATTGGAGAAATTCTCGAAAGTATCAGAAACAACTTTGAATAAGAAATCAATCTTTGCAAATCGTCGTGACGAGGTACAGAAGAAAATCAGAGATTTGGGTGTGTTACCAGAGGAAGCATTTCAACTATCTAAATATGATAAACACAATTCAGACGAGCTTTTGGTTCAGTTGAATAAAGTTAACGAAGAATTGACGAAGTATTCTCATATCAATAAAAAGGCCATGGAACAATACAATATATTCACCAAGCAACGTGAAGAATTAGACCTGAGACGTGAAGAATTGGAAAAATCACACGAATCCATTGAAAATTTGATTAAGAACTTGGAATTACAAAAAGATGAAGCAATAAGAAAGAGTTTTAAGCAAGTAGCTAGAAGTTTCCATGATATTTTTGAGAAGTTAGTTCCTTTAGGTATTGGTCACTTGGTGATGCAAAAGAAAGATGGTTCAAGTGATGACAATGGTGTGAATAGTGATAATTCTGAGAATGAGGACGATGATGTTGACATGGATGCGGGAGCGACCCAGAACATTGAAAATTACGTCGGGGTTTCCATTCGAGTATCTTTCAATTCCAAACATGATGAACAACAAAGAATTGAACAATTATCGGGAGGACAAAAGTCTTTATGTGCCATTGCGCTTATTTTGGCGATTCAGAAATGTGACCCAGCTCCGTTCTACTTGTTTGATGAGATTGACGCTAATTTAGACACACAGTATCGTACTGCTGTTGCTTCTATGATCAACTCGTTATCTCGTAGTGCTCAATTTATCTGTACCACCTTCAGGCCAGAAATGTTACAAGTTGCTGACAAGTTCTATGGTGTGATGTTTAGCAACAAAGTCAGTTCTGTCTCTGAAATCAACCGAGAAGAAGCAATGTCTTTCATTGAGGGCCAACAACACAGGTAAAGGTATTATATATGTATTACTAGTATTATTTTTCATAGTATATTCTTTTCCAATCTTGTTTGGTTAATGATGGCAGGATATTTCTCGCTCATAATCCCAACTATTTACCAAGAGAAGAATATAAGGTATCGTGAGGATAATCGATCAGCCGATCATCGAGCTCTAGACTGTACTGAGAGTTTTTATCAGCGATATCTTCTATGACGTAGAGGATTAGATATTTGACCAACGGAATTGCGCAGATGTAGGTCCCAACATTTGCCGAATTGATCGTATTACATTAGTGATTCTTACTAAAAACCTCCACATCTAGTTTCGTATCCTGCTGCTTATATAAAGATATTCGGTGACCTACCTAAGATATCACATTAATCTCGTCACATAGAGGTACACAGTGCAAACTAAGCATTTTTTTGCACCCAAATTGCGTCGAATTGTGCAGGGCTTAAATATTCAGGAAACAGAGCCACTAATCATAGGCTAGGATTATCAAAGACTCTCAATTAGATATAAATATCTCTTATGAAGGTTCTCAATCTCCGATGTTATAGGTTTCGAAAAGAGTTAGTGTGTTGTGTTGTTTCATTGTGCATATATTGTCTGTAAGCTCGTACTAATGTATTTAGTGACAATCAGGTTCAAACGATAATACGGAGTTAAGGGTGTTGATTACAAAAGATACAGAGTAATTATCGTTACAAAAGAACAACAGCTTACGTCATCAAATTAATATTTCACTAAAATAGAGGATACAAGAGACATAAAGTAGCAGTTTATTTATAGTATAATGTTCAAGATGAAAAGAAGCCCATACGAAAAGAAACGGCTCGGTTAATACGTCTCGATGATAAATTGGGTAAGCTCTAACTGAGATGAATTGACTCCATATTAACATTACTGTTTGTTCCTTAGTATAACAATATCTAATATCTAATATCTAATATCTGGGGACATAGGCAATTTATCATATTAATCCTAACGTGATCCTAGTTATATTAAATTAAGAGATCCGTTGATACTTGGAAAAAACTAACGGGGCTCTATATATCTCACTCTCCAGCCACATTGACGCCGGTCTCTACTATTATATAAATTATTATATATATTATAATATATATATTTAAATATCATGGTTAGGAAACGGGCCCGAGGCCAAGAAATTACGGGGAAGTCTAACGGTAATTGTCCTATAATCGGATTTACGAAAGAAACGGCTACGAGATTGTTATTCCACCATTAGGAACATTTCTTGTATAAGCTAGTAGTAAAGGTGCTATGTAAAATATTGGTTTCGAAAGCTAGTCAGCTTACAATATGTTTGGTTTTCGACTTTTCTATAATGCTTCTACGAGGTTCACAGGTAAGGCTAATTCGTACTATATGCAGTACGATATTACGTCGACTTTCCCGCTTTGAAGAATCCGCTTTAAAACACAGTCAACAAGTCACACATGATACTCACATGTGGACCTGAGTTACACTCTATGCTCCACGTATCCTCGGTCACGCTCCAATATTAAAAATGACCATATAGCCACCCACCCAGCCTACAACTCGTCTATTTCATTACTTCGTACCTCCGCCCACTTGTGATCAAATATGCACGTGATCCACTAATTACTATTTTTAGTGTAACCTTAAATCGTCATGGCAGAAATTGGATGAATATTAAATTGTAAGTTTTTTAACTTGTTTCTTTTGATAATTCCAATAACTTTCTTTAACAAGTATTAACCAACAAATATGGTATGTATTTAGAAGAACTGGTAATGTTGTGATAGTGACGTTGCGGTAGTGATGCACTGGTAATGTAGCTCTGGCGTGAACGTTATTTGACGGGCTAACCACTAACTACACTACAACGAAAAGGATTTGGTTCTATTCCATCAATTGGATCTATCCAAAATTGGGTCTATTTCATAAATTATCCTAATCATATTCTTCGGAATATCCATAGTTCTCATACTAATAACAGTCTTATCAACAAGGTCCTCCACCACAAGGTTACTACCAACAAGGTCCCCCACAACAAGGTTACTACCAACAACAACAACAACCAATGTATGTTCAACAACAGCCTCAAAAGAGCGGCGGTGGATGTTGTTCCACTTTCTGTGGTAGTTGTTGTGCTCTTATCTGTTGTTGTTGTGCTGAAGAGTGTTTGGATATGGCCTGTTAAGTGAACGTGGCAGAACTGCGATGATGTTCATATTGACCATGTGATACATCTACATTAGTGGATGGTAAACTGTGTCGGTAAATTAGGATTAAAGGTGAATTCTGTCGTAAATTGTGTCGGCAACAAATAATATATGTGGGCTCTATGTTTGGATATCTAAGGCTTTATTACCGACTATCTACTGGTTACTATATCTGATACTAATGAAGATATTATAATTCACTAATGATTACTGTATCTAATACTGATTAAGAACTTGAAATAACATTGTATACTTAATATAAATCACTAAGGTTAGGTTTCTTAGCTGCTAAATTCTGAAATTAATACCACGACTAAAGTATCGGAAATCTACCATCTCTTGAAATGTCACCTTAGAAAAAACATCGAGAAATGCCAGAGTTTCGTCTCTATCTGTGCTATTTTATGGAGAGATTTCAGAGTCTCGTATTTATCAGAGAGATTTATCTCGCAGTGAATCCACCACTAGCAAAAATAGTCTGTCCTGTGATCCATCCACCTTCAGTGGCTAAAAATCTGATAATTGGAACAATGTCTTCGATTTTGGTCAATCTTCCGCCGAGACCCATTGTTTTATAGAAACCAATAGCGTCGTCGGTTTCTTGTCCATACAAAAATGGAGTATCCATTGGTCCTGGAGCAACTGCATTCACACTAATTCCGTTTGAGTGAAACTCTTTGGATGCTGCCTTGGTATAATACTCAACTCCTGACTTATTACCTTGGTAAGTCGAGTATCCTTCAGTATAGGCAGCCAACAACGAAGTCACAAGAGAAACAATTCTTCCTCCCTGGTTCAAGTTCTTTCCAGCCTCTTTGATGAAGAAGAACGCGATCTTGTTATTGACCTGGTCCATGGAGTCAAACTCAGCTTCACTAGTTTCAACAATTGGTTTCTTCAACACTTTTCCAACATTGTTGACTGCAATATCAATTCCTTGAGGAAACGCTTTTTTTGCAGCTGCAAACATCTTGGTGACATCGTCAGCACCGTTCAATTCTCCTTGGTAAACCTCTACCTGAACACCAGATTTAGTCAGCAAATCTTTAGCAAACTTGGTAGCTTCGGACGAGTCTGAATGGTAGTGGAGGAACAAATTGGTTCCAAGTCTTGCAAACTCAGTGGCAGTGGCGCCCCCTAAATTCTTAGTACCCCCAGTAATTAAAGCAACTTTTCCAGACATTTTTCAGTATATTATTCTTATCTTCTTTGTTAGATGAATAGATAAACTCTTTGGTATACTCATATTCCTTACATTTCTGTCCCTTTATATATGTGTTCCCTGCACCCTCCTCACTTGCAGTCGCTTATATGAGCACAGAAGTGTGAAACAGTGGTTTCCTGCATCTATATACCCCCCAATACTAATTGTCGGCCGAACTTCTTGATTCAGAAATTTCGAATTTCATCCCAGGGCCAAGATTTAAATCCCTCCACGAGATCCGTTAGCGGCTGCAAAAGCTTAATTAATAAGTGGTTGGTAGAAGGGTCAAGGGATAGCAATCTAGGGCGAATAATATAGGAGATAGGACCACGGAATTGGAAAATTACTCTCTTCATGCGTTGGAAACCATTGACTTACAAGACTGTAGTCTTCCCATTACTAACGGGCTCTAAATACTGGAGTCCAATTTCCTTGGTTTCTATGATTAGCTTATACTGTTTCTATTGGTGAAGGATTGATTGATTATTAGATTTGCTCTAGAAGTGTGTCGCGACATATACTTGAGATATATAGATTTACGTCTCGACATGAGGATTTACAGCCATTATCACTATTGAATGAGTGTGGACAATATTTCTAGTAGTGTTAGAACCATTAACACTTCTAGATGAATTAAAATCAGCTATACGTTCATAATCTGTGCAATATTGTCTGTACCACTGATTTTTGATTAGGTATTGAAATCTACTAAGCATAATATAGGTGCCTTGGTAGCCGTATTGATTTAGGTGACAAATTTATATATATTACAGCGATCATTTCTGTGGAACAGTTCATGAGAAGTCAGCGTTGTTCCTAACAAGCTCTTGTCAGGTAGTTTAATTACCGGGGCCCTGGTAAAATAAGAAGCAGCTTCTACAGTCTTACAACATTCCATATTCTTGACAATGTCTCCACACACTTTCACTCATTTTCACTGATTTATTCAGATTATATGTCGGACTCTTGGAGAGAACAAGTAGATGCCATCGAGTCTCGGAATTAAACTGCTTGTATGGCTACGTAGGGTGTGGTGGATCGCGAAATCATCTCTACAACCAGACGTCATCCAAGACGTGTGCACCAAAAATATCACTATTCGACTAAAGCTTCACTTCAAAAGCTGTCTATATATACCGGAATTGGTCGCGTAAGTCGTACTAGTAAGACTCCATAAACTTCATGGACTTGGGCCCGAGACTCCTCACCTAGTACTGCAGTCGCTGAAAAAATTCGACACGGTTTAATGTATTAGCTAAATAATCTATTTACTTCTTCTTGTTGGAAGTGGAGTTCTTTGGCAATTCCTTGACGAAAGGAATGAAATCTGGCTTACCTGGAATGAAAGGTCTCAAGACTTCAGGAATAACCAAACCATCTTCGGTTTGGTAGTTTTCCAAGATACAACACATGGCTCTTTGGGTAGCAGATAAGGTGGAGTTCAAACAGTGAACGTACTTCTTTTCGGTTTGGTTTTGTTGCTTAATTCCACATCTGATTTCCAAGTTACGTGATTGGTAATCGGTACAGTTAGAACAAGAAACCAATTCCTTGTATTCTTCTTGGTATGGGAACCATGCTTCCAAATCGTACTTCTTAGCGGCAGCGTTGTTCAATTCTCCAGAAACAATTCCAACAACTCTGTAAGGTAATCCTAAGTTCTTGTAAAAGGTTTCGGATAAACCAATCATTCTGTCGAATTCTTTCCATGAGTTTTCTGGTTCAGTCAAAACAAATTGTTCAATCTTTTCAAACGCATGAACTCTGAAAATACCCCAGGCATCCTTACCGTGAGAACCAGCTTCTCTACGGAAACATGAAGAGTAACCGGCATATCTAACTGGCAATTGTTCAGCTGGACTTTCGAACCATTCGTTGGCGTGGTACGCGGAGATTGGTTGTTCAGATGTAGCGATCAAATACTTTTCGTCTTCACCATCAATGACTTTGTATAATTCTTCATCGAATTGAGATAATTGAGCAGTCTTGGCCATAACATCCTTGTTCATCATGACTGGTGCTTGTAAAGGAATGTAGTCATTTTCGGCTAAGAAGTGTAAACCATAGTTGATCAAGGCTTGGTTCAAGAAAACACCATAGTTTCTCAAGAAGTAACCACGGTGACCTACGATTCTCACACCTCTTTCAGGATCATATCCATCTAATCTTAATAAGATCTCGTGATGGGACAATTTGGCTGGAGCACCGGTGGCAGCAGCAACTTTGGCGACTTCGTAGTTTTCTGGAGCCCAGGTTCTTACCAATTCGTTGTTGTCTTCATCTTGTGAGTCTACAACAGTATCGTGGACAATGTTACCAACCAGGTTGACTTTGACTCTTAAGTCAGCGTCAGCCTTTACTTCTTGTTCAATTAAGCTCTTCTTTTCAGCAGCAAGTTGTTCTTTCTTGGCTAACAAGTCACTAGCATCTTGTTTGGCTTTGAATCTTTGTCCGATTTCCTTTTGGGTAGCATTGACTTCCTTGTTCTTGACGTCTAAATCAAATCTGATTTTGGTCCATTCCTTGTAGCCAGCAATAATTTCATCGACTAATTCGACAGAGTCACCTCTTTTTTTTTGAGAGATCTTGATCTTCTCTGGTTCTCCACCCTTTTCGACAAGGAAAGCGTTAATATCCAACATTGTTAATTCTTATTGTTTAAAGTGTTGTTCGTGATGTTTCAAAAATTTTCACTAAAATATCGAGATGTTTATATGCAGGCAAATAAGATATAGAGTTTGGATTCACGAATATAGTACAAGAAAGAGAAAAAGAAGGTTTGGAAAGGATTCCTATAATAACCTTCAGTATATGATAGTAATAGTATACTGTTAATCAGATATAACAAAGGTTGACTAAGTTTGAAGACTCATCATAAAGTGTGCTATATGTAGGCAATAATAATAGAGAGTTTAGATTTACGGAAACGGTACAAGAATGGTAAAAAAAATACTTACAAAGTACTCACATTATCAACCTATATATGAGATAGTTTCTCTCTGCTATTAATCAAATATAACAAAAGTTGACTGGGTTTGAAGAGTCGTCTTGAAATATAGTATATGCAGGATTATCAACTCACCCAAAACATCACCAAAACTGAGACTGGTAATTAGCGATTCCTAAACAATACACTCTTTACATCTTATATAAAGGATGATATGCAGTCGTTACTATTGGACAGAGCAATTGGGTCAATCTCAGCTTTAGAGTTTGCTACTACATTATCGGAAACGTTTTATGGAATACTCCACCAAACAGTAAAGTCAGACGTGTTTCCACCCAATTGCCATCGAAATGCTAGTGTGAATAGCTTGTCTGTAGAGAAAAATGAATATAGGTACCTTCTAAGTGGGTGTGCAGATTCTTCGATCAAACTATGGGATTTGAAAGACCAGGACTCTAAGGAGGTGGAGAACGAAGTGGATGCAAAACAGAACTACAAACGGAACTATGATGCTTATGATTATGACAATCCCCAATCAACGTTTAGTAATATCGCCACAATTCCCCGAAAATCTGTCCACATGTTTGGAATTTCTAGCATACAATGGTGGCCCTACGATACTGGAATGTTTGTCTCTGGATCTTTTGACCATACAGTAAAAGTCTGGGATACAAACGAAATGACTCCAGTACACACTTTTGACATGCTTAATAGAGTTTACTCGATTGATATTTGTGGAAACGATACAGCAAATAAGTTTCTGAGTACTGCGCTTGTCGCTGTGGGAAGTGACCAACCCTTTATTCGGCTCTTAGACTTGCGCTCAGCTTCAAGTGCTCATACGCTTCAAGGCCATAGAGGAAAGACTCTATGCGTCAAGTGGCATCCTCAGAATCCCAATTTATTGGCTTCAGGAGGTTTTGATGGCGAAGTTAAAGTCTGGGATATTAGAAGAAGTAAGAGTTGTTTATGTCGACTAGATATGTTGAAAACCAACAATACATCTTTGAATACTGACAACTTAACAAAAACGTCTGTTAAAGCTCATCTGGGTCCTGTAAATGGAATTGAATGGGATGAAACTGGTACCACTTTATACACAGCTGGAAATGATGATAAGGTGCGAGTATGGGATATGATCTCGTCGTTGGCTCCTCCCATCAACAAACTCATCAACTTTGGGCCCCTTACAAGGAACAAATATCCTCAATGTATTCCACTCCTCTTAAACCCCAGATCTGAAAGTGAACTTCAGTATTTGTTATTTCCATCTGATAATGGAGACCTCTTTATTTTTCGGACCATTGATGGAAAAATGGTGTCCAGACTTTCACGAAAAGGAACAAAGAATGTTGGACGAACAACTTCAATGGTTAATGCAGGTCCGTTTACTGGAACTTACTACTGTGGTACAATAGATGGTGAAATCATCTCTTGGTCACCCCAATGGGACCAACCTAATCTTGAAGATATCGTGGAAGACGAGTCATTCTCAGCATTCAACCCAGAAAAACAAAATCGCTTAGCCCAGGAGGCCAAAGATATTATAGCGGCAGATTCTCTCATCTACTAGCTACTTGTAGTAGGAGTTGTACTCTCTCGTATTCCAGTTCATTTATAGAGTTGTATTGTATTCTAACCATTTTCTTTAGCTGCAAAATTCCACAATTATTATATGTCACGTGACCATGTGCTCAGAATTTTCTCTGAATTTTGCGACATCAATATGAAAGAAACACAATTCCTACTCCAATACGAAGATCCATCTGGCCATGGTGAAGTTAAAATTGCAGGTGCTATTGGTTCCCCACGAGTATGCCGACTCATCGACTTCTGAGTTAGATCGACAAGTGACTAGAAGATTTTTGCATTTATCTGCCCCGGATACCACTTTATCTCAAGTTCAGGAGGAGATATCTCACAGATTCAAGAAGTTATATCCATATGAAACCGATTTGATTATACACAAACTTCAAGATAATGAGATCTGTGATCTTGATCCAGATTATTTGCTAGAAGACGTGTTCAATTCGGGAGATATCATCCGTGTTATTGTTTCGAATATATTTGGTTCAAAGGACGGATCGTCGCCTTTTAATACTAGAGGCCCAATTATGATACAAAGCACGCCACTTCCAGCAGCAGCTCCCAATCTTCATGATCATTCAATAAGTCATAAACGATCCCAGGACTATTTTGACACCAAGGATTCCCAAATACCTTCAAAGCTTGCGAGGTTATCACAACCTCAAACCCCATTGGTAGTTCACAAAACCCGTGGCCGCTCGCCTACTTTAGCTGCTGATGAAAGCAATGTTTCTTTGCCTGCACCAGAGGATAGACCTAACCTTTCCATCCCTATCAAACATCAACATACAGAAACCAGAGCTCACAAACAACGCATAACATCAGGTATGCTCACAATACCAGCACATGCTCAGAAAACCATAAACGAAGAACCCATACATGACAAGAATGGACGGTCTCCTCCCGCTTCTATCCTTAGTTCGTCCACGATTTCAAGTGAAAGTTCCTCTGAAGACGAACCTATGAATCAGACGATTTTGAACGATGATAGTAATCAGGGATCTCCTCTACGCCAAGGTATCCCTGAGAATGCTTCCTCGTCATTAATGGTGACCATTCCAGTTTCCAGATCCAATTTTGATAACGGACCTTCTCAGTACAGGGAATCTTCGAGAACTGCAGAGGAAAACACATCAGATACCACCAATTCCGATGCCAATGATACAGTTTCTAAAGCGGAGATCATTGATATGTTCAAAAAGGCTAATTCTGGACCACAAGGTTACAGTACCGACCTCAAGTTCACAAATTTAATGAAGAATTTATCAATTGATATGGTACAGACACAAGTATACGCATCTTCCGGTAAAAGAGCGGCAGCTGAGCGTGCTACTTCAAAAATCACGGCATCAGAAAGAAAACCAAGAGCTCAACCTCAAAATTTGGTGTCAGCTCCGAACCAAAGTCAAGAAAGACAGAAAACAACCAAGCCTGCTCTACCTAACGATTTCATTGAATCGAGAGAACAATTGGACGTCCACTATAATCTGGAACTCATAAAAGGTGCTGTTGAAGAAAAACGTAAAGAATCAGAAGTTAAAAATCAAGTTGAGTTGGAAAAGCCCAAGAATATCAAAGAAGATCAAAAAGCTCAGAAAAAGAAGCAGGAGGAGAAGGAGGCTGCACGTATAGAAAAGGAAGCTCGTAAGAAAAAGGAAGCTGAGGAGGCTGCTCGTATAAAACAAGAAGCGGTTGATGCTAGATATAGAAAAAGGGAAGAAGCAAAAAGGAAGAAAGAAGAAGCAATTAGAATTCGAGAAGAGAGAATGAAGAAGGTTGAGGAAGAGAAGAAACGCAAATTAGAACAAGCCTTACGGAAGAAACAAGAAATTGAACTCAAAAGGCAAGAAATTGAACTCAGAAAACAAGAGAATGAACTCAAAAGACAACAGAAGAAAGCTGAGGCTCAAGAGAAAGCTGAGGCCCAAGAGAGAGCTAAGAAGTCAGAAGAAGAAAACGTCAGATTAACGATGGAAGAAGTAATCAAGAGGAAAGTGGAGGAGCAGTCAAGCCAAAAGTTACTGGAGGAACAATTAAGTAAAAAGTCGCTGGAGGAACCAATAATCCAAAGGTCGCTGGAAGATGAGTTAACCCAAAAGTCGCTGGAGTATCAAGATATGAACAAATCAGTACCACTCACAAATGGATCAGTAAAATCACATTTTGATTCTAGCTTTAATATGGAACCGAACCTGGAAGTTACTTTAAAATCAGCAAAAGCACAGTCTGATTCTACCTTTAACAAGGTACTGAACTTGGAAGTTTCTAAACCACACAATATAACTGTGCCTAGTTCAATCAATAGTCAAAATTGTACTGGAGTCCAATGGAAACAAGACATAACACAGTCAGACTCTCCAAACAATAAACATGGAAACCCAAGATTGTTGAATCTCTTGACCAAGTTTCGAGATCTAGAAACCCATTTAAAGTCTTCTAATGGAAACTACCAATCACAACTGTCTCAAGATAAACAACAAATGGAAGGAAACGCAAATGTTTTTGTACCCAGTATTCAATTGTCCCAGACTCCAGATCAAAGCGTCGTTGAAGCTTCAAGTGCAACACCTCAGACTATCCAAGAATTCGACATCGATCACTCTGGTTTGGCTTCTAATATCTCGATGGATGATGTGTCTATGAACTCTGTGAATTTATGCTCGGAAAATGTAATTTCCAAATCACTTCCTGATAATATTTCGAAGTTCACCACTCCAATTTCAACAAAATCTTCGAAACCGGTTCCTAAAAGTGCAACAAATCTGAGTAGAGTTTCTAAACCTGCATTTGATCTTTCAAGCTTCACGCCAAAGCAGGTTTTGCCAAACAAGCTGGTCGGTGATATATCCACGCCACCACAAGTAGCCAGTTCTAAGGTTGTATTGTCGAAATCTGTACAAAACGATAAAACCGAAAAGCCAAAAAGTGCAAAGGCAACTACGAAAATATCGTTAGATCCACCATCAAAAAGAAAATTTGATGATTCATCGTCTGAAGAAGATAGTAATGGAGATTCCGATTCTGAGGTGGAAGTTATGGAAATTAAGAAACCGAGACTCGTAGCGTCAACGCCTTCTGCACAAAAAGGACGTTCCCCAGGAATGCGATCCAAGCCCAAAATCGAACCCATGAATCCCACCAAATTCTCAACACCACAGGCCAGACCTGGTCCCAAAGCGAGCTTTAAAAGCTTACCACCCAAAGTCCAACCACCAGCCACCAAAACTTATGCTCGTATGGAAGCACCAAATAAAATCAAAAAACCGATTTTAACATCACTAGAAGATTTAGCAGCGAGAGGACTTCCTGATGTGAAAGATAACACTATCAGGGACAAGAAACCTGCTCAAACATTAATGAAAAAATTCGAAGACAACTCAGACAGTTCAGAGAGCGAATCTGATTCCAGTGACGATAGTTCTAGCGATAGCAGCAGTGATGACAGCGATGATGATTCAGGTAAGTTTTTAAGCTTGAAGAAGGTCAAGGATGCTGGGAAAAAGAAGAAAACAAGCATTTTCAGTAGCCTTAGTCGAAGATAGGTTCCGATGTAATATATGTGTACTAGATTTATATATCCCAGTAAGAAGTATAATCCGTAAAAACACAAGGCACTAGTAGTCACCATATAGAGCATTAGTTAGTGACCTAAGTATATCAAGAAGTCGCTAACTCATGAAAATTGAGTATAATTAAATATCAATTAATTAAATAACAATAATTTGCAGCCTAAAATATATTGTTTTGCCAAATTTTAACTAGCAGTCACCGCATAGTGTATTATTTAGTGACCCCAAGTATACAAGAAGCCCCTAACTCATGATAATTGGGTGATACTCTAATAGTTATAACTACTCTGAAATATATAGCTATGCTGAAGGCGTATCAATCACTGGCCATGGCATCGAATAGCTAATATGGGCTCTATAGCTACTATAAATCCTTAGTAGTAATTGTAGTAGTAATTTTAGTAGTAATTTTAGTAGAAGTGACAGTATAAATCGTAGTAGAAGTGGTAATAGTAATGGTAGCTTCTATTTTCTCCTTAGTTTTTACTATACTGTAGCCTAACTGGGAACCTATGTGGATCAGTGGTTCCGTATCACGTGATATACTCAAAAAAGCAGAGTATAGTACAATATAGTATATATAAACTCTACTAGCTGATATAAATGTTGGACAGTTCCCGTAGCTCTACAATTCTTCATTATACGCATATCTATAGACTCCTTCAAGTCTAACCAATTGCTATGTTCCCCAGAATTACGTGTCACGTGACACTTCAAAATTGTACACCTTAGTAGTAATACACTAGTATTTATATTAATAGTTATCTAGGAGTCCTTGAATCCCTCCAGTTAAGTAGTGCTTTAATTGTGTAATAATGAATTAAATTAAATTAAATAAATATCGATTATTTACAGCCCAAATTGCTAAATTTTATCGTTTGGCCAAATTTAAAATTTGCACCCATTCCGACGCCAGTATATTCATTATTCCTTATTCTGATTTTATGGTGTAATTATTATATTTCTAATGTTGTCGATAAGATTGCTACTTGATCTAAAGGTTTATCATTTTCATCAGTTTCGAGTCCCTCTATACTTCTCACAGTATCCAGTCCCTCAATAACTTCTCCAAAAATCGTATGTTTGTTATCCAAAAATTTGGCTTCTTGTGTGGTTATAAAGAATTGAGATCCATTTGTGTTCGGTCCAGCATTGGCCATACTCACCATGAACGGTTTTGCGTGGGTTAAATTATGATTAAATTCGTCCTTGAAATGGCCTCCCCATATAGATTCTCCTCCAGTTCCATTTCCAAGCGGGTCACCAGTCTGAATCATAAAATTCTTGATGATCCTATGGAATACGACATTGTTGTAGTACTTTTTCTTGCATAGCATGACGAAATTCTCTGTAGTTTTCGGAGTCAAGTTTTTGAACAATTTGATTTTGATATCTCCAAGTGTTGTGTGTAATATCACACTTGAATAATTTATGGTTGGAGACTGTTTCTTGGTATGTGTTGAAATTAAATCTATATCTCTCAAAGCCTCCATATCCTGATGAGAATTAAATGTAAACAATTTGTTACTATTTATTGCATTTGCGATCAAGAGTGGTTTTCTCGCCAATTCTTTTTCAAAAAAAGAGTTTTCAGACGATAGTTGTTTGACGTTATATTTTGTAATGCTTCTGGATATGAGTAGGACCTGGCTGAAGTTAAGCCCGAGACTTTTTTGGTCTTCAAATCCTAAAATCTTGACGATGGAGTTGGTTTGAAGGTTAATGACTTTTATACCAAGTTTAGAGGTTATTATGGCAATATTTTCTGTGTCAAAAATGATGTTGCGTGAAGTATCTATATCACTGGATGATGATACTGTCTCTAAATCATCTACCTCATTAATATCCATCTTATTCAGTAACTTACCCAGACGGAAATCAAAAATTCTTAATAAATTATTGGAAATAGTTGCGAATTTCTTCTGGGACGACGTAAGCACCACACAAGAAGCTGTTGATTTGTTCTTTGCCAAATCAAACAAATCAGTTTCAGACTTCATTTTGAAATCTATGCCTTCTGGCAATTGTCCTGATAAATTCCAGTATTCTATGATTCCTCTGGAATCTATTGATATAAAACATTGATCCTTTTGGTTATATGTGAGAGTTTGAACCGGACTTCTGTGGATTGATTTAATTTGGTTGATTTCGTCATTTTCTGGATGTACTACAAACATATTAGTAGAGTTGTGTTCGTTGACGAGAATCTGTTCTTGATTATTACTTCTGAACCATGAATTGCTGGTGGTAGTACATGTGCTGGGTAAGAAATCGAGTTTCATCACAAAGATCATATCTAGACTGATCAAATCAAATATTTTGATCGATTTATCGTCTTTGGCTATAGTCACTAGCCTCAGACCATCACTGTTTACTAGTAATTGGGCGATTTCTTTCTCTGGATGTGCTAAAAATTGTTTTGTACAAACCAACTGTCCGTCAGTATCCTTCGATTTGTCATCTTTTTCTAATCTCTTCCAAAACTTGACAATACCATTCATGAAACCGGTGATAATAAGAGAATTCTCAATTGATTTGGCCATTACTGTGATCGAAGATTCATTTTTATAAGAGAATTTGTAAAACTCATTCATAGCAAGATAATTTGATGTATCTACCAGTATGGATGTTTTGGGAGGTTCTGTTTCGGATTTCGAAGTGGATTCTTGAGTAGATTCTTTAGTTGGAGATTCTTTGGAAATTGGTTCGAGTATAGGGTTTAATGATGGACCCATCATGTCGTCGTCATCATCAGACAGCGATGACGTTTCTTCATTATCTTCCTTTGAAGCAGCGTATTTCTTCGTAGCATTATGATTATTCGTAGTATCATGATTATTCGAAGAAGCTTCAATCTTGGAAGCTGTTTCACCCTGTTTCCCATCGATTTTGGTTAAGTCTGCTTTACTATTCTTATATGTGGTGGGCTCATTTGACTTGGCTCTATATTTTCCATCTGTCTTGGATATATCTGTAACTCCATCACTTCTTTCATCTTCCTGGTCATCACTAATGGAAATATCTTGCAATGAGTAACCATTCTCTGTACGGGATCTTTTATTTATTAAACCCTTTTCATCGTCTCTGTCTCTTTTATCCGCTCCCATCTCTTTAATCAGTTAGTTTTAGAGGATAAGTAGAAGTGGTACTGTCACTTTTTCAATGAGACGCGAAACTCAAAGATCTAGAAGTCTAAATCTTTCAACAAAAGTCTAATCGATCTGACAATTCAGAGTCCTGGCCTCTATAAATTACAAAACTAGTTCAATAATATCGTATTCTGAGCTGAATCTTATATTGTATGGACATCATATATCTCTTCTATCGAATTTTATACTGAAATCTTGACTTTATCATCATTGCAAATATCACAGGACGCCTATTACAAGAACAATTGATTTTAGCTTTAAGAATTGAAACAGATAGTGCTCCTTATCTACAACGAATACTGAAATGAATGAAGAAATTGTGGATAGTTTAACTACACGGATATCACCTCTTGAGATTAGTCTTAGTCAGGTCTCCCACACTTCAACTCAGTCAATAATGAAACAAATGGTTGGCTTGAGGAACGAGTTGGACAGTGTTTATAAGGAGACAGGAGAGTTCGTCACATTGACAAATTTAGTAGAGAAATTGGGAGATAGAAGTGAAAATGAAATTATAGATCTGAAAACAGAAGATATAACTATAGATCTGAATTCAAAACATGAACTTATAGATCTGAAGATATCACCACTGGAGAAAGAAACACTCATACTCCTCAAACATCCTGCTATTCTTCAAGCCTATAATAATCTCATCCAATTGTCCAATATGGATCTCTCACTTTTGACTAATTACACTTCTTCTATCCAAGACAAATTTCATGATTTAGATAGAGATAGACGGGTCGTTTTACAGCACGAAGACGAACTAAAAGAGCTTACGCGAGTTTTCCACCAAGTGGTTGTTAAGAACATGTTAGTGTTTGAGAGATATGTTGGAATAGTATTGAGAGAGAATGAGTTTTGGTTGGAGACCGAGAAGAGGATATCTTTGTTGGAAAGGAGACATTTGCAGGCACTGAACAAAGAGAAAGAACGTGCAAAGTATTAGGAGTAGGTATGGAAGTACAATATTAAGAGACAGTCTAAGACTATGAGACAACGCTATTTTGCACTCAAAATCTCCGACGATACTTCACTAGTAAACATTTATTTGTGGTGATTAGCTGGCCTATCACAATGTATTATGAGAAATTACCATCAAGACTTCCATCAAGACTTATATCTCCATCAGTCTACGCATCTAAATCTAGATTCTTTTATTTTAATATACATATGAAGTGAGTTTAGACAGAGATGGTCTTCCAGATATTCAAACCGTCACCACCAGTAGAAACCAAACAACCTGGGATTTGATTGTGCCATCTTACATCCTTGACATCCTTTTGCCAATGGACAAATAACAATTGTGGAGGAATGTCGTGTAATTCTTGTAATTCTTTTCTTTGGGCAACGATTTCTTCATCGTCAGCTTCAACAGCCAAATCCCATAAGGTGACAGTGTTGTCTTCTGAAGAAACGGCAATGATCGATTCATCGAGTGGGTTGAAAGAGATCGAAGTGACTGGAGATTTATGGAAATCGTAATGGGCAACTGGTGTTGGAGTGGTTTGAGCGTTGAAGTTACGTAAATCCCATACGCTCCAAGTACCGTCATCATGGCCTGATGCTAACAAGTGGTTAATCTTGTCACACCAAGAAATAACGTTGACATCAGACTTGGATGCAACAACAGAAATAGCAGGCTTGTGCTTCTTCGATCTGGTGTCCCAAACACGAACGTAACCATCACAACCGGCAGTTGCAAAAACGGTTTGTTCACCGGTAGACCATTGGATATCCTCGATGGAAGATTCAGATGCAAAGTATGGAGATTTGTCTGTGACCCAGTTGGAGGTGGTTCTGTTGGTCAAGTGGATTCTACCACTACAATCACCAGATAACAAAGCTCCGGTGTTTATCAATGGAGACCAGTCCAACCCGTATCCTTCAACATTGCCGTGGTTTTTGATAGTGTGTATTGGTCTCTTGGAGTTCTTTGGAATCATATATCCAGGAGTGTCGAATGCTTTGAATTGGGATGCTAAGTCGTAAATGAATACTTCACCACTTTCCGACATGGTCGCCGTCAAGTATTCTCCAGTTTCGGCAGAGTGTGGAGAAACTCTAATTCTGTTGGTGGTATTTTTCAATGGAATCGTTTCACTATCCATTACAGGGTCAAAGTCTTGGTCGTCGTCGTCACTTTCGTCGTCGTCTTCTTCCTTAACCAAGGTTTTGGCTAATGAGGACAATTTCATGGTGATCAATTCATTGTCCTTATTACGGGATGCTTGCGTGGCAGTGGTAAGGTATAAAGATGCAGGGTAAGATCTTCTTTCGTTACCGAGTTTATCTGGAAGAACATCTACTGTCATACATGGCCAAGGTAAGTTCACGTTATGCAACATTTCATACACTGTAGGGTCAGCTTCCAAGACTTCATCAGGACCTAAAGGTTTAGATCTGTGAGGTAAGTAGATGGTCGATTCGGGAGCTTCTTCTTCCTTTCTTTCCAATTCCTCGATTTTTTTGGCTGCCGACTCTTGGTCCATGTCTTCATCTTCGTCTTCGTCAAGTTCAATGATTTCTCCATCACTTTCGAAGTCATCTCCGTAAGGATCTTCGAATTCTCCGACATCCATTTCTTCTTCGTCAACAAGTGTTGTGCTAGGGGCAGAATTCGCAGAAGTCTTCAATGTGGTCGTCTTACTGACCACATCATCTTCAGCGGCTCTTTTAGACATCCTTTCGTGGGTATGGTTTTATCATACCATATAAAATTTGAAATTTTTCATTTGGCATCGCATAATGTCGCGCACGTGACACAGTTAAATGTCGCATCTCCATTTTTCCTGTATATGTCAAAATCTACAACATATTTACAACCAACTACACTACGTTTACATGGAGAGGAAAGCATTTCTCGATCAAGAGCCGCCACCAGGATATGTTGCGGGGATCGGTAGGGGAGCCACAGGTTTCACTACGCGTGCAGACACTGGAAACTCGAAAATTGACCCAGGGTTAGTGGTTCAAGTGGATGAAGACGACGATGAGTTTGATGAAGGAGACTATACCAATGACGCGAATGGGATCTTAGTCACCAAGCAGGATAAAGATGATCAAGAGGCTGAAAAAATTTACGCTGAGATCGAACAGAGACTAAAGTCTAAGCGTAGAATCCAGCCCATAGAGACCGATTTAGTACCCAACGATGTCGTGGATAAGTTTTCTGACTTGAAACGGGCACTTACCAGTGTCACCGACGACCAATGGGAAAACTTGCCTGAAGTTGGCGATTTAACAAGACACAATAAGCGTACGAGATTGCTTGAACAACAACAACAACGTTATTATGCAGTTCCTGACAGTGTGATTGCAGGCAACTCTCTCAAACTGACCAATTTCCAAACGATTTCTGAAGCCAGAGATAAATTACTTAGTAACCAACTTGACAACTTGGTACCACAATCTTCAGAAGTCGACAACACCTTACAAGACGGCCTTTCGGCGTTAGAACAAGAGAATAATGACAACAAAATTGCCGATATCAAGAAGGGACGACTTATATTGTCATCGTTACGGAAATCAGAACCAAATAAGGCAAATTCTTGGATAGCCTCGGCTCGACTCGAAGAACAAGCTGAAAACTATAATGGAGCCAAAAAATTCATCATCGAGGGTTGTCAGAGAGTCCCTAGAAACGACGATATTTGGATGGAGAATATCCGAATCCATAAGAACTCAGCTGAAGGTACGAAAATGTGTAAAGTGATTGTGACAGAGGCTTTGAAATTCAATAGCAGATCAGAAAAGCTCTGGCTCAAGGCTTTTGAGCTTGAAAACTCCTCAGATATAATATCCAGGAGAAAGGTCATAATGAGAGCGTTGGAGGCGATTCCAACCAGTGTTGGTTTGTGGAAAGAATTGATCAACCTCGAAGAAAGTCCTGAAGATGTCACTAAATTGCTCCATAAAGCGGTGGAGCTCTGTCCTAAAGAATTGGAGTTCTGGTTGTCTCTCATCAACCTCTCAGACTACAAGGAGTCCAAATCGTTACTAAATAAAGCAAGAAAGGCATTACCCGGAAACCATCAAGTATGGCTAACAGCAGCCAAATTGGAAGAACGGGAGAGTCCCGAGATCGACTCTCAAAAGCTAATAAAATTACTAGAGAAGGCATTCAAAGAAGTATCCAAACAGGACACGAATATATCAAGATCTCAATGGCTCCACCAAGCTGCACGGGCAGAAGAAGAAGGATTTATCAAAACTTGTGAAGCGATAGTGATAAATACTCTAAATTCAGATACTTTGGAGGACAATTTGACCACCTGGCTCAACGATGCCAGCAATTTCACAACGAATTCAAGAAAATCTTGTGCCAAATTCGTTTTCCAATTCATTATCGACAAATTTCCTACAAATATTGAAAGTTGGATCAGTCTCCTTTCACAGCAAAAAGATAACTTAAACTCTTTATTCGAATACTACTCTAAAGCTATAGCATTAAATCCCGGCGAAGAGATATTTCCTCTTATGAAAGCTAAAGATAAATGGATTTTGGCCAACGACGTCGACTCTGCGAGAGAAATCCTATACAAAGCTAACCAAACACTTCAGGAAAGTGAAAACCTTTGGTTGGCTAGAGTTAAATTGGAAGTCAAGACATTCAACTACGACGAAGCACAAAAAATATCCAACCTTTCAATTAGAAAAATTTCAAACCCAAGTGCAAGGGTATGGTACAAGCATATCCACCTCTTGAGATGTCTACAAGAACGGTCAGGAAAGTCAAAGGACAAATTGATCGCCTCGGTTAACGAGGCCTTGGATATACACTCTGAATGTGCAAAATTATACATGCAAAAAGCACAAATATACTTACAAGACGATGCCCAAACTGCAAGAGAAGTTCTCTCTATAGCCGTTAAGAGATGTCCGCAAGTAGTTGAATTGTGGATCATGCTCTCTAAAATCGATGAGCAGAAGTTGAAAGTACTCATCCGAGCTAGATCGGTTCTTGATTCGGGAATCTTGCAAAACCCTCAAGATGATAAATTATGGAACGCCCGAATTTCACTTGAAAGACGTAATGGTGACATGATAGCAGCAAGACAAATCACAAACAAGGCATTGAAAACGTTTCCTCACTCAACATTACTTTGGATCCAATATCTATCATTGATTCCCAAAATGTCGCAACGAAAGAATGCATTTTTAGATGCCATGAAGAGCACGTCGAATGCCGCAGAAATTCTTTTGAGGATCGGGGTGTTCTTTTGGTTGGATGGAAAGTTCTCCAAGGCCAAATCGTGGTTCGAAAGAGGTTTGAATTCAGACTGTTCGATTGGGGATTGCTGGGCATGGATGTATTTGTTTGTCCAGAAACATGGAAATGACGAGGAAAAGGAAGATTTGACTAAGAGATTCAACGATGCTTATGAAGATATTAATAAAGGGGAAGATTGGAATGTGGTACACAAGGATATTGATAATTTCGAAAAGTCTCCAGTTGAGATTTTGGAGCTTGTTTCAAATGTCTTGCAAAAATCTTAGAGTTCAAATGTTATTCGGATCACCAAATGTCGCAAAATCATTCAGTAAGTCACTAATTTTCACTAATATCACTAAATTCCACTAATATTCACGAAATCTCCATCAATATTCACTGATATTCACAAATATTCACAAAGTCTCCATCTATATTCACTGATATTCACTAATATCGAATACTTTCAGTATTCAAATCTTGGTAACATACTTTTCATATATTTTCAAATTCAAAGCACTCAAAAAACATGGGATTTGCTCTCTATCATAGGAAGTCAGCAAATCTTCATATAAATCCTTAAACTCATGGTTTCCATATGCTTTTAATGATTTGGTTGTGACATCAATTATCAAGTATGACGTATTGGATTCTTCTTTATTGTTCATGTATCGTGAGACAAGTTTTATTCTAGAAGATAAGTCACTTGGATTAATAGGACTAGGAAGGAATTCAATGGTGTATCCAAAGTATTTAGAGATTATACTCAAAAGATCTTTACTCTTTTGTCCGTAGATGATTTTCAATCTATTCAAACGTTTGGATAACTGGTCAACTTTAGTTTGTAAAATTGCTTTATCGTTTTCTTGACGTTCGAAAATTGATTTGGGTATGGCTGCATCCAAAGGTGCGTTGTTGATGTAGGTATTGATCAAATCTTGGTTCTCCTTCTGAAGAACTTCAAGTGTTTGTTGTTTAATCAATTGGTCTTTGGCTGCTGGGTTTACTTTCAATTGTAGAACTCGTAATTCTTGACGTTTTGAGATTAAATTCTCATTGTTCTTCAAGTTTTCATTCAATTTGGTTATTCTACCCTCAAGTTGTTTGATATGTGAAAGCAATTTAAGGTTTTCAGACTCAAATTTATGAGCTTGATTTTTGTAGTCGACCGACTTCAAGTTGTCATCGACGATTCTAGGTCTTTTGTCTCCCAGGAAAGGTGGATGTGAGTTATTTACTTGTTTTTGAAGAGTATTAATTTCCGATCTATACTCATCCACCAACTTTTCTAAATTGGTGAGATATTGGTTAGTAGATTTGTTGTCAACCAGAGAGTTTTTAAGGTTCCTCTCGTCCAATTCTTTGATCAGGTTTCGTAAATATTCAATTTCTTTGACATTCAACACCTTTTGTCGTTGTAATTTAGTAACCAATTCTTCTTTTTCACCGTTTGTGGTTTGAAGATGTGATATATTGTTTTTAAGGGTTGTGATATTTTCTTCGAACGTCAACACAACCGAACGTAATTCATTATTTTCCGCTTGGCTCTCTTCATACTTGCTCCTGAAGATCAAAATGTCGTATTGTAGTTGATTGAATTTTTCAATGAAATTGATGATTTTTGACTCGTTTGACTGAGAAGATTCATTCTCTAACTTGACCGATTTTGTTATTGTATCAAAGAAATCGTTGAATCTGTTTGATAGTTCCAAGTTCTCAATTTCAAGCTGACAGTACTTTTCTTCAATAGACTCGAGCAAGTTTACTTTATTAGATAATGCAAGATTCTTCTGTTTCAACAACTCAAGAGATGTCTTGTTTTGCAATAATGTATCGATTTTTACTTGCATCTGATTTACAAGTTTTTGCAACGAAGCGTTTTTATTCTGTAAGTTCAGATTCAATTTGTTGAGAGAGTTTTCATTGTTGAGTTCTCTTGAATGGAACGAAAGCTGCTCGACCAAATCTTCGTTAGACAGGTGTGCTTTATCAAGGCTTTCTTTCAAGTGTGATATCTCAGTATTTAGCTGGTCATTCGCCTGTAATTGATAATTAAAATCTGATTTTACATGTTCATACTTTCGGACTAATCTGTTGAAGCCAGAATCGAGTTCATTGACTTTACGTGTTAATTTATTATTTTCAGACGTTAAGGTTTCGACATTTTGGCTGATCAGTTTTGAATTCGAAGAACTGATTTGTTGTTGGTTTTCTAGTTTTGATTCTAGTTGTTTCTTTTCGTCAAATAGGTAATCGAAGTTGGCCTTCAAACTCAGAATTTCTTCATTCTTTTTGGATAAGAGCGTTTCATATTTGGTCGCCATCGCTTCCTTTTCTTGCTGTATGAGTTTCTTTTCTGTTTTTGTGGATGAAAGTTCGAATTTTAGTTTTGATATCACTTGTCGTAAGTTTACATCTGATTCATCTTGGAGAATGGATCTCGAGGGGGTAAGGTCGTAGGATGGATGTTCTATAAACGGAGAAGAACTCATTATATCAAGAAGAGAGGAGTATCAGATGTCTAGATTTATTTAATGGAAACGTGGGAGGGTTTAGATTGTAGCCTGGTAAGAATAATATTTGACGTAATTGATGTCTTGATGTCAAAAGTACTAGTTCCGAAAGCTCTGATTTTGGAATATCGAAAGATATCAATAATATCTAGATTTCTACCAATTGGTTAAGACCCTCTATTGGTTGAGACCTTCTAGTAATCTATATAATTAACCTCAATATCGGTTATTTCACGCTATATCTTCAAGAACAGTTATTTTCACGTATTATTCTCATTTATGATTCTCTATAATTCTCTATGTTTTGATTTTCTTTCGTCTTTGCACACGACTTTACAGGAACTTAAAGGAACTTAAAGGAACAAATGTGAAAGTCCCCAGGTTGACTCAACATCATCATCCATAACTATAGAGATGTCTAAAATGTATGTATGGTGCGAGTTAGAAGCGAGACTTCCGACTCTAAAATAGTATAGGTGTCGCAACTGGAATTTATATATGTCATGCTTATGTGACGTAGCAATGAATGTTTAAAATGATATTGGATGTCATGATCATGATTGGGAAACAGGCAAGGAGGTTCCATAAAGTGTGTTGATGAGGCACGATTAGAATTTTGGATATCTAGATCTGGAACCCATTTCAGACTTGTTTTAGAGGTATAGGCTGGTGACATCTTCTGACGACTTAGGGAGACGGTGGCTAATAGCCAACAAAGCTCTACCATATATGGAGGTTATTCAACAATTTGACCAGGAATACGAGATTCAGCGTCTACGGAGATGATTCTGTTGCCCCAGAGATGATTCTGCTCGCATCAGAGATGATTCTGCTCGCCTATTCAAAGCTCTTATGATTCACATTTCACTGTTTAAAACCCTAAAGCTTCACAATTCACTCTTCCTAACTCTTACACTTCACAAATACTTCGCTTCGCTCAGTATTTCCAATATTCGTGATACTCGCCACTTTCTCATGATAATGTCCCTATTTAACTCTTACTAACCTGCTAGTCCTAGAAATTTCAAGCTCTTGGAGGAATTGGAGAAAGGAGAAAAAGGTTTGGGTGCTGAATCTATTTCCTACGGCTTAACTAATCAAGATGACATAACCATGACCTATTGGAATGGAACCATATTAGGTCCTCCACACTCTAGTCATGAAAATAGAATCTATTCGTTAAATATTGTTTGTGATGAAAGCTATCCAGATAAACCTCCAAAAGTCACGTTTGTGTCCAAGGTCAACTTACCTTGTGTTGATTCTGCTGGTAATGTCCTTATTGCTAATTTCGATACTTTGAAGAACTGGAAAAGATCCTATACCATGGAAACAGTCTTATTAGAATTGAGAAAGTGTATGGCTTCTCCATCTAATAAGAAGTTAGCCCAACCAAGTGAAGGATCCACTTATTAGTAGATACAATGCATATTAAAGTGAAATAGAGTAGGTTAAGAGAGTAGAGATGATATGTAACCGACTTGAGTAGGATAGGATGAATATGACACTATTGAATCTCAGGTAATCGTGATTACGGAATGATTTATGCACTTCACTCAGTATATAGAGAAATCCATGTCAAGTTGACCCTAGTTATCAATCCAATTATGGTTATTTCGACCATGGTTATTAATTCTTGTGATTACTGAATGATTTATTCGCTTTTACTCTGTTTATAGAGATATCCAACCATTTCTTCACCGTGGATATCAATTTCTACAATGGTTATCATTTGTGGTATCATTTCTGGTATTATTTCTGGAATCTTTTCTAGTTTCCATCTCTGGTATCATTTCTGGTATGGCTTCCGGTTATCGATTCTCATGATTATCGAACTAGCACATAACGGATTAAAACCTGAGTTTAGTAGATCATTAGTTCATTAGTTTAGAACTAGATCGTAATAGGAGCATCAAATACATTATTGGCTTTTGTACTTTCGGTTAAGTTCTTTACGAGATATTATGTGATAATTGATTATTTGTCTCCTATTTAATTTTCTCAAAACAAGAACACAAAAGAGACAAGAAATGTACGAGAATGGAATTTAAAGATAAACAAGAGATGGGACAAGCGGCTATATTAGATTATAATACCGTTTGAGGAAAGCGACAGATTTCGCCAAATAAGCGAAAACTCAAGATTGTCGTACATTTTTTTTGCGAGTATCACATACCGATTGACTAGAATATTTATACTCTTCAGAATAATTACCTCAGTAATTCACAGTCCTTAATTAACCTAGAATCGTTATTAATTAGTTGGATAAGGGATCTCTAGCGTGTCAATACTTAGGTACAATCCCCACACAATAGGAGTGAGGAATACAACAATAAAAACGTGCTACTACCAGTACGCATAGTCTATATATTTTTCCGGAGTTAAACTTTTAGTATACCCTGCAAGCACTAATTCTGCTACTGAAGCAGCATATACTAGTTCTACGTATGAAGGTACACTACAATAATGGTAGAAAACGTGTTTACGTGTTTTGCTGGCTGGCAAGGATTGCAGGTTGAAATCTTCCAATTTCATCGAGCCAATAAATGATCACGTCTGCGTTAACCCCAACCTTTGTAACCTCCTATTCTTCATGCAAGCGAATAGAATTATGTCCCTTAATGGTCCCTAAATCGGTTTGAACAGGAAGGAATACTTCGAAGACACTGAATTGTAGTCACACAACGAGGTACTTGGTTTTAGAATATTCTGATCTACATATATACCAGTGGTTCAAATTCAGCTCTTCTTTTTCCTAATTCGGGCGGGTTCCAATCTTCCTGAAATTGAAGTCTTACTAAAACCGAGATTGATAAAAAATAGAATGTTTTTTAGATTATTTTTTGTCTATTTAGTTTTAGTTTCTTCCCTCTGGCGCGTGCCTTCAACTCTCCTTTCTCTGAATTTACTATAAAAGCATCAATTCTGGGTTCATTCTAACTATCTTTTCCCTATTCAAATACACTCATTACATTCACTATGCAATTCTTGAACACAATCGCTTTCGCTTCTTTTGCCGCTTACGTCTTAGCCGACCAATCTTTCACCTTAAATGCTAAGGGTGGAGACATCGACACTCCAGTCACAATTTCTGGTGCTATTATTGGTCTTGAAAATGGTTCTCCAGCTAAATTTGATTTGCACGAACCTTCTGGTTTGGCCACCATCGAGGGCAAATATGTTGCTATTACTCCAGGTGGATTAACTATCATTATGAATAAATCTTCCGCTTCTAAGGACTTTGGAGTTGCTGACGGTATATTCAGAACAGGCTCTTCTGAAAACTGGTGGGCCTGTAAGGACACCACTGGATACACCCTCCAAACCTTCTTGAAGGAAGGATGTACCAAAGTTGTCTTATCAACTAGTTCAGCTGGTGAGCCATCTACTTCTCCAAGTGAGCCATCTCCTTCTTCAAGTGACGAGCCATCTAGTACTGAAGCTACTTAGCCTTCTAGCACTGAAACTCCTGAGTCATCTAGTGAAGAACATTCCGAGTCCATTTTCGACCCAGAAACCACAACCATTACCGAATCTTCCTCTGATGTGGTTACCATTACTACATGTGATTCACCAGTCACCGACTGTCCAGCCGAGCCAACTCCACCATCTATCACTTCCGAAACTAACGGTGCCGCTGCTGTCCAAGTTGGTGCTGGTTTAATTGTTGCTGCCGCTGCTGCCTTGTTGGTCTAAGCTTCTATTATCGTTGAAGCATCAATAAGTTCTTGCTTTCATAAGTTCGGTATTTCTCTTCTTGGTTCTTCATCATCCGACTCAGAACTATCACTCTCTTGAGATTGGGATCGAGATCTTGAATTCATCTCCTCTTCTGCTAAGAGTAAATGTGTTTGATTTAGAACCTTTAGATCAATATCCCGGCCTCGCGAACGATTTAAATATAGCTGAGAAATAATCCAGGTTGCAAAGAAGCTACGAAAGACAAAATGGACGAGGACAAACAAGACTATAGAAGGATCAAGAAGTTCGATGAAACTGTGGTCAATAAAATTGATGTTGGTGAGATTATTATCCAGCCAGCTAACTCTTTAAAGAAGCAGCTAGCATTTTCTTCAAACTACTATAACCGCTAGATTTTGTTATTAGTGAGGAATTGACCATAGACCTGTCGAACTCCTTATTTGCCTAGTGTGCCAAGTTAAAAGTACTTTTGTTTATTCGTACAAAATACATGCTTGTTTCATCAAATGTTTATTGTAACACAAATAGTGAAACAATTTATCGCTTTTGGGCGCTAGACTTCCTACAATAGAAATGTGTATGGGTTATGGGAATCTAAAAAATATTATTTCCAAATAATATTTTCCATTAATTGCCTGACGGGCCAAGCGAACAAACATTCCTTTATTGATTAGTTGGTGGATATCATGTATTACTAGTGGAGGCAAGTATTGTTATGACAGTTTGTGAATGAAGTATCATTTTATTTTTTAAATGAAATATCATGTTGATTTTTACATCATTCTCCCATTTTTGATTCCTCTAATCTCTTTAACATCACCAATATTGTCCATAATGAAGAGCTTTCTTTCAGAACAAGAACGATCTTTAAATGTTGATAAAACGTTCTGGAACCACTGGGATTCAATATTTTCAAAGTCAACTGCTCATAACTAGTCAAGGTTTCCAAAGTTATGGATTTTTTGTCATGTATTCTGAAAATTCTAGACACAAAATATATAGTCTTGTACTGAATAAATAATCCTGGACTTGACTCGGTTAGCAACAATATGGCAACGAAAATATCGTCAATTGACTTGACTCGTAGAATACCTTGCTCTGTAGATTCGAGATACGCCAAAACTCAAAGAGATTCTCGTCATTATCGCATATTTGGCTCCCGGTGAAGAAATGGATATGTCAGATAATCGTGATTACAGAATGATTGATGAGCTTTCACTCAGGTAATATAGATATCTATCAATTGGACCTTGCTTATCTATCAATTCAATTGTGGTTATCAATCTGAACCTGGTAAGCGATTCTTGTTGTCAATTCTGGTTATCATTTCATCATTTCTTGTTGTCAATTCGAACCTCTATATCAATTCATTAACTAGTACATATAGATTCTATGATATTTGAACAACTAAACGTAAATATAACACTACTAAATATGTAATAAGAAAATTAAGTCTTGAGTTGATAAATACACCTACTTGATTAAATATTCTGTAGATAATAAAATAGTTTATGGTAGATATGCTGATGATTTAATTGTTGCTGTTAAGGGATCATAATATAAATCTTTATTAATTAAGAATGCTATATTTTATTATTGTACAAATACTTTAGGTCTTAATTTATCTGAAAAAGACAAGCAAAATCAGAAATAACAGATAATATAGAACCTCATCTACGTATTCAATTTGGAGATTAGAATTACAGATGTGCTAAATATAACATATAATACATAATCGAACAGAATCGTATTCCGAATATAATGATCTCCCCAATGAGGAGATCTTCAGAGGTACTAATAGAAAATATTAGTAATATATATGATATTTATGTGTGATATAATAATACAGTCATTATATTAAATATATTGTTGTACTTACCCGGGGATAGGTACTAATAATTTGATATTATAATTCTATTTATATTAATAAAATAATCTGTGACGATGAAAAGAACTAAGATGTGAAAAGATATCGGAACAAGCTAATATAGTGAATTTAGTTGCGGTGTTCGAGGAAAGCAAAAGATATCTCGCCAAATATGCGAGAAACAAGTAATATCGTCCATTTATTGAGAGAGCCAAATACCTAATGACTAAAATCCAAACTCAGAATAATTAGCTAAGGAATTTTAAGTCCCTAATTAGGCATTATTAGATACTTAAATGAGGGATCTCAAGCACGCCAATACTTAGGTACAATTCCCACACAATAGGAGAGAAGAATTCAACAATAGAAACGTGCTATTACCAATACGCATGCACTATATATATTTTCCGAATCTATATTTTTAGTGATGCCCTGCATATACTAATTCTACTCAAGTTACACTCCAATAGGTATGATCGTGTGTGCTAAGAATTCCAAGTTGAAAACTTCCGGTTTCCTCGAGCCAATAAATTATCACGTCTGCGATGACCCCAACCTTGTAACCTCATATCCTTCATTCGTGCTAACAATTAGGTCTGTAGTTGGTCCCCAAATTGTTTAGAAAGAGGAAGTAATAAGTTGTAAGAAACTTAATTGTAGTCACACTACGAAGCACCTGGTTATAAAAAAATGGTGGTATCCACGGATATTCAAGTGGTTAAGATTCCGATATTTCGATATACAAGTGGTAAAAATCAGCTCGACCTTTCCCAATTCGGACAGGTTGCACAATTCTGAAACTGAATTCTTTCTTAACCCCAGATTATTAAAAGATAGAACATTGTTTGTATTATTTATAGTCTATTTGGTATCTTCCTTGTGGGCCCAGCCGTCACCTCTCCTTGTTTTGAATTTACTATAAAAGCACCAATGATGCGTTCATTCTAACTATCATTTCAGTATTCTAAAACACTTATTAAATCCACTATGCAATTATTGAACACAATCGCTTTCGCTTCTTTAGCCGCTTACGTCTTAGCCGACAACTCTTTCACCTTGAATGTTAAGCGTGGAGGCATCGACACTTCAGTCGTTATTCCTCGTGCTATCATTGGTCTTGAAAACGGCGCTCCAGCTAAGTTTGACTTGTTGAAACGAGCTGATGCAACTGATGCAACTGATCCAGCTGTCCCAACTGCTCCAACTGATGCAACTGATGCAACTGATGCAACTGATGCAACTGATCCAACTGATCCAACTGATCCAGCTGACCCTACTGACCCTACTGATCCAACTGACCCAACTGATCCAACTAACCCAACTGATCCAACTGATCCAACTGATCCAACTGATCCAACTGATCCAGCTGACCCTACTGATCCATCTCCTTCTCCAGCTGACCCTACTGATCCATCTCCTTCTCCAACTGACCCAACTGACCCATCTCCTTCTCCAACTGACTCATCAAAACCAACTCCTTCTCCACATGGCAAGTCATCTACTACAACCATTACCGAATCTTCCTCTGATGTGGTTACCATTACTACATGTGACTCAACAGTCACCGACTGTCCAGCCGAGCCAACTCCACTATCTATCAGTCCCGAAACTAACGGTGCCGCTGCTGTCCAAGTTGGTGCTGGTTTAATTGTTGCTGCCGCTGCTGCCTTGTTGGTCTAAGCTTCTATTAGCGTTGAAGCAGCTAGAACTTTTTACAAACTACTAGAGTAGCCGCTAGATTAAGTTATTATTGAGTAATTGAGCGTAGACCTGTCTAAACTCTTTATTTGCCTAGCGTGCCAAGTTAAAACGACTATTGCTTATTTGTTTAAAAAGCATGCCTGTTCAGAGCCTGTCAGATGTCTATTGTTACATGAATGGTGAAACAAGTTATCGCATGCTAGACTTCTTACAATTGAAATAGTTGTTCCTGATAAAATTGACTAAATTGACTATGAATTCTTAAAATTGTCTGTATATTGTGGAATAGTAATAAATTTTCTTTATCACTTGATTTCAATATTTACTTAATGTGTTTGAATTCGCGATATGTATTGGTTATGGTAACCCAGAAAATATTTATTATTTCCGAATAATATTTTCCATTGGATGCCTGACGGGCCAAGTGAATAAGCATTCCTTTATTGATTTGTTGGTGGAGATCAAGTATGCATTAGTGGAGACAAGTATTGTTATAATTATAGATATCATGTTTACTTTTGCTTCAAATTGGTGTGATATTTTTCATGAAATATCATTTCGATTTTTACATCAATCTCCCATCATTCGTTCCTGAGTTCTTCTCTACCATCCCCCAAAACCCAATTCTACTACACCAAAATTGCCCACAATGAAGAACTTCCTGGCTTCCTCAATCTTCTAAGAAGTAGAAGGAGTGAAACACCGTTCTGGAATCAGTGTGATTCAATTTGTCCGTAATCAACTGCTCATCACTAGCCAAGGATTCCAAAGTTGTGGTTTTTCGTTGTCTAACAATCTGAAAATTCTACTCACTTTTTGGTCTTGTATTGAAGAAATAATGGTGGAGTTGGTTTGGCAAACAACTATATGGAGGAATAATACTCGTCAAATTGACTAGACTCGAACAATGAATGATCCATAGATTCTCAGTATGGCAAAACTTAAAGAAATTCTCTTCAATATCGCCACATATTTGGCTCCCAGTGCTTCATCAATTCGAACCTGGTTATCGTATGGACCCTGGTGAAGAAGTGGTTATGTCAGATAATCATGATTACAGAATGATTTATGTGCTTTGCCTCAATTAATATAGATATCCATCCAATTCGTCACCATGGTTATTAATTCGACCCTGATTATCAATTCTGGTATCACTTCTAGTATAATTTCTGTTCACCTTCTTTTTTCAAGAGCTATCAACGATCTAAGCTCGATTAGTTGAACAAACAACTAATAGGAACCAGATATCACCATTAGTCAATATTTCAGTTTATATATATTGATCTTCCAGGTTTATTCAAAAGTCGAAGGGATTTCTTGTTTCCTCGTGTGTCTGTGTTTCTTTGGTTTACTCGTGCATTATGGCCCCACTTACTTGTTTTCGATATCCTCCGATCCCTTTAAATTCCTGGGTTTCGGGTATTATGATGCTTCGATTACTATGAATTTCATGCTTTGGTATCTCCTTATCTCTCTATATATTTCCATGTGCATCGCCTTCCATTAACTTTCTAAAGTCCTTCTCAGCACTCAAAAAGTCCTGAACATCCTTACTGAACCTCGACTTTTCCTCTAGCAAGTCACTATTTGTAGTACTATCAGTAATTTCAATATTCACCCATCTCTTTTCTTCTTTCTTTCCCTTTCCACTTGGAATTAGACATCGTTGGAAGAGTCTCTTGAACGGTAAACATATGATCTCTGGAGGCAGGCTACGGTCGGGAGAAGTTTTAAATGTACATTCGTGTTGAGTGATGGATTTTAGCGTGCACTGATACTTCTTGGGATCTTCCAATTGTTGCTTGAATCTGTGTTGAGTTTCTACTCTATTGTATACTGGTATAGGAGGAGCCATAGAGGGTTAGATAGATCTTGAGAATGAACTCACTGGAAAAAGTATTTTGCATATTGCGGCATTGATATTTTGCACAAAGAGGTTAGCACATTGATTAGATAGGGTAGCTCGATGGTTAGTTCGTTGGTTGATACATCAACTATATGTCTTCCTCTACGCTTCTTCTACACTTTTTCTACATATCTCATATATTACTCATATATTTATTAACATTTAACATTAATTCCCTTTCTTTTCTCAGATTCTCGGAGCTCAAACATCACTTGTGCTCCTACAAACAAAGCACCAGAAGACAAAACAAAGAACTCAAACCCAGCAATAGTCTCAAACATCTGCTTAATCAACGCTACCGTACCATCTTTACCCAAACAAAATCCAAAAAGATTGGCCAACATCATCATCCAGATATTCACCACGGCCCCCGCGGCACAAACATGTCTATACCACCATTCTTGAGCAAATCTTTTAAAGTAAATCGTGGCCATAATCTCCGGCAATAAGAATATAACAATCATCCATCCCCACATGAGCAATTTCAACTCAATATCGTGCCATATAGCAACAAAACTGAAGACAAAAAGACTATTGATAATTCTATACTTTCCACCACCACCCAATGGGATGTAGATATATCTAATGACCCATCTATTGAAGGATCTATGCCATGCTCTCCAGAACGAAACTGCTGAATAGTTATTATCCATACATCTGATCATATTTTCCGGCGGATCGATTCCATCCAAAAGACTCCAGAATCTAAAAAGTCTCCACGGAATCAACAATTTCAACCAGATAATGTTCAAGTTGAACATACCCAACATTGAGATTTGAAAGGGGGTATCACCCTCCCATGCCTTGGTCTTGGAAACTGCAACCACATACATAAAGTGAAGCAAAAATTCCATCACCAAGATACAAAAGATCAACCTCAAAAAGTAGATGAAAGAACGTTTGTAGTCCCGTACAGAGTTGAGCTGTTGGTAGTTGGATTGATAGACAAAATCATTGAATGAAATTATAGGACCTCCAATGAACAATGGAGCGTACGTAATGTATGCAAAGTAATTGACGATGTTATAATCTCCTAGCGGAAGTGGCGCCGTAAGCCTCTGTCTGTCGTCGAGATTCGAAAGAAGTTTTGATTTGTCTTCTTTAGTTAATGAAGTTTTGGACTCTTCAAGTTCATGTTTCTTTTCCAAGTAGTCGACATTGAATGAAATCATTCTCAATAACGTAAAATTGAAACACACGTCCCATCTGGCAACAATCCCCTTGAACCCCTCATCAAAAAGTGCGATTCCAACTGGATAGCTGCCAAATTTGTCATTTATAAAGAGTGACAGAAGCCCATAAATCCACGTAATCCACACCGCCACTCTCGTGGAAGGAATATATCTCGAAATGGCATAATTGATACTAATATGTGCTAAGAACTTCAAACTGTTGACACCATGAGCAGCGTATAAAAACAAGATCCCAAATCCAAAATCAAAATAAGTTCTTTTGGGGATATTGACAAAGTAAGACGCCACTCTTCTAGTCGCTGTGTGTGCCATAACCATCATGCACAACATTGGAAAGTTGTCTCTAAAGAATCTGTACTGTTGATCCGAATTGTCGACTTTTCTGCCAAACATCCAGCCATCACTCAACAAGTGGGCGAATTTCGGATAATTGGGATTAGTCTCGTTGGATGCCTCCATGGCAGACTTATACATCAACGGTACTGCAATTGCAAAAACAACCATATAAAATTTGAACTCAAGGGTACCCCATCTTGATTTACTGGCTGACAGTACTATCGCTTGTTTCTTGCTGGCATTGGAGGGCGGTAGAAGACGCGTATCCAACGTTTCCAATGAAAAGAAATCGAGAAAATGTGACAATAGAGACATTGACGTGTTTCTCTTGGTGGATCAAGTGTCAGCAAGTTATAGTTGAAACGTAATGTTTTGTGCAGGACTTCTCATGTGTTTTGTGCAGGATCGTTATTCTTGTGCAGTATTGAAAAACAAAGAAGAGAAGGCAAGAGACCCTACTCCACCACAGAAACGTTACTAAGAATGTCAAAGGGTGAAGGCGATTTTGATAGAAGGCCGAATCCAAAAGGTTGGACACCACCAAAGGCTCCTTATAATCCATATGATCCTACTGATTCGAGACCTCCTCAAGGGTATCCGTCTGAGTTCCAAATTCCAGGCAAGCAGCCTGAGGGGTTCTCTTCAATACCGAAACAGCCTACTCAATATAAGAAGGTGAACGAGACGATGAAAAGATTGAATTATACTCCCCGGCCCGCATCGGAATTGTATCCAGGACAATATAAGGTGTTACGTAAGGTGGACACCAACCAGAGGTTGAATACCGGGTCCCGTTGGTTTGGTTCGTTTCTTGGAGGTTCGATTGTTATATACTTTGCGTTTTTCCAGCGTTGGAACGATGGACGAGAAAATGTGATGTCAGACTTCTACCGTGCTCGTTTAAGAGTTCAGGAACGAATTTTTGGCTTGAACGATGAAGAATTCGATGATTTATACCATCCAAAAGATGCCAACATGGTTATTAAAAATGTCAGAGACACTGACTATATTCCCGAATCTCTTAGAAAGACCGCTGAAACAGAATATGCCTTGAACAGACCTTCTGAAAGACACGTTTTGGAGGCCCAAAGAGTACAACAAGAACAAGAAGAAACCATGTTACGAGAGATGGATATGCATAAACAGTATGCCATGGAACTTATAAAGGATGGAGACTACCAGCCTCAACCAGAGAAACGTAAGAAATGGTTTGGAATCTTTTAGATCACTGTAAATAGATCGTGTATATATAAACATTTTAGCTGGAAGATTCTGTAATTCCATAAAATGTGTAAAGTTTCTAGAAGATGTCAGTACCTAAAAGGTGTCAGAATCTAGAAGATGACCAAATTTACGAGATTCCAGATTCTAGAAGATGTCGGTATCTAGAAGATGTCAGGTCTAGAAGATATCAGAATCTATACGATGTCAGAATCTAGAAGATGTTAATATCTAGAAGATGTCAGAATCTAGAAAATGTCAGATTCTTGAACATTTCAGGATCTAAAGATGTCATAATCTCCCAGTCTGTGATCTTTTTGATGATCTACTCCATCTGATTTCGATTTTTCGAGGGATCTCTCTCTGGAATTGGGTGTCTTATCTGTCGTATAATTTTACTTCGCGCGCGTCAAAAATCATCTCATAACAACTGGTGAGGTCCCATGACATACATATCAAAGCCATCTAGAGTGTCAACAGCGATTCATTTCGGTTTATTGATCTTGAAAATCAACTTGATTTATATCTCCCGATTTTTCAGACATTTTTTTGGTATCCAGACGATAACTGACAAACAACATGAAACCAGTTTGCACAACAAGATTATACATGCCAAAGACATTTCCGAAATAGCGGCCGCCAACGGGTATGTCATACGAGAGCATGTAGTGACAACTAAAGACAAGTACTTGTTGGTGGTGCATAAATTAGAGAAACAGGATCAACCATATACTGGACATGGCAAAATAGCTTATTTTCATCATGGTCTTCTAACCAACTCCGAGTTGTTCATACTTGGCTCTGAGCATAATAAAAATCTTCCTTTTCTCTTGGTAGATAAGGGATGGGAAGTCTGGCTCGGAAACAATCGAGGCAATAAGTATTCTCGAAAGCATTTGAAACTTTCTCCATTTGATCCAAAATTTTGGAACTTTTCACTAGATGAATTTGCATACTTTGATATTCCTGACACCCTCGAGTATATTCGAAACGTGTACAATACTTATGACAAGATCACATATATAGGATTTTCCCAAGGATGTTCCCAACTATTTGCAAGCTTGAGTTTGAAACCACAACTAAATTCCTACTTGAACCATTTTGTGGCATTGTCACCAGCTATAGTGCCCCAGAACTTGAAACACCCTATTTTCCAAGTTATCGTCAAGCAGACAGCTAAAGATAATTCGTTTCTCTATAGTTTCTTGGGAAACCGTGCCATCATGTCCTCGGTGAGCTTTTGGTGCTCAGTAATGGGACCACATTTGTACGAAAAGGTGGTGGATAAGAGTCTAGTCTATCTATTTGGATGGACTGGAAACAATATTTCCAAGCTCCAGAAACAATTGGGGTACGGCCATATGTTTTCCAACTCGTCTGTAAAGTCTCTAGTGCACTGGTTTCAAATCATTCACGCCCAACGGTTTCAAATGTTTGATGAGTCGTGTAAGGTAGGGCTTACCCGACTTTCCACCTTCACAAACCATCTGAAATCAAAAGCACACAGTGTGGCACCTTTTCCCATTGGCCACCATTTAGATGTCCCTATCCTTCTTGTATACGGCGACTCTGATATTCTCGTGGATATGGAAACCACAAAGTCACTAATACTTACCCAGAACCCGAAAATGGCCACCAACCTAACGGAGGTTCACTGTCCTGGTTACGAACATATGGACGTGCTCTGGGGAGACGACGTCTACTCCAAAGTGTTTTCGAAGGTCATAGCAGTTATAGATAAGAATCCTCCAAAGTATATATCTTAATTGAATATTTGCAACCCTTTTGTTGACTGCAAAATGGGCCAGGCGTTACCCGCCCCAGCCTCATCGAGTATAAAAGGACTTGAATAATCCACAATATATTTTTTTCTTCTTTTCTTTAACGCAAAAACACAGCCATATGCAACACTAAAGCATTCCTTTGAGGTTGAACCTATTACAGCGTTCTGACCCATGACCAACGGAATATTGTTGCGGTTTTTTTCTTTGGACTGGAGAACAAATCGTCGATCTTGGGTGCAGCACTCCATCTGTGAATACTTGTTATTTCTAAGGGTTTACCTTCGTGTGCCCGGATGAGGAGTGGTGCAAGGATTAACTATACATCTGATGTAATGTAGAAATTATAGAAATCGTGCCATGAAAATTTGGTATTTTATCTATTATAAATTCTGATGACTCTTGCTACAGATTCTGATGATTCTTATAGTACTTGTTGACATATTCACCCGTAATGTGATATGAAGACAGACTAGGTAAACATCGTGTAGCTAGGACCTACCATAAACAATCACATAAGGCTGAGCTAGGAGGCTTTGATTATGTCCATCACTTTTATATCAATATCCTGCATATATTATCACTATCAAAACTATTTTCTTAACACCACTTTAACTCCTAGAAGCTAATCGACATGAAGTTCTCGTACTGGTTACTATTTCTGGGACTTATAGGAATAGGTATATGTTCTGGAACCCTCGTACTAGAACAAAATGAAGAAAACTCGTGCGCCAAAGTGAATCTGGTGCCTCAGAACGAACAGTGTGCATTTGTACGCCAAAATTGCAACGACGAAGAACATCAAATTGGTCGGATCGATTATTTATCGATCTACTATTGCAGGTTGGGGTTCTTGCAATCGCTTTCCATAATTCCAGTGGTCGGCACTCTTGTCCTCTTTTTCATCTCGTTGGGACTAACAGCGTCAGAGTTCCTCTGTCCCAACCTATACACCATATCCAAATTCCTTAATCTTTCCGACAACTTGGCTGGATTGACACTTTTGGCACTAGGAAATAGTGCCCCTGACGTCTTGAGTACTTATAAGGCTATGAGTGTTGGTTCTGGGGGTTTGGCTCTCTCGGAATTGATGGGTGCGGCATTGTTTATAACCACCGTGGTGATTGGATCCATGGCAGTTATACATCCGTTCAAAGTGCCCAAAACGCTGTTTATAAGGGATGGCGCCTTCTTTCTCTTTGTTTCGTGTGTTTTGTTCGTCTCTTTGTTCAATTCTCAGTTGAGTGTGTTCAACTGTATCTTCTTGGTGGGTGCATATATTGTGTATGTTGTCATGGTGGTTTACATACATTCCATAGCCAAGCAGCAGTCTAAGCAAAATCTCAGAGATCAGAGATCTAGAAATAACTACAACTTATCAGGAACTACGCCTGTCCAGTTGGACGAAGAAGTGTCAGATGTTTATCTCGATAACTTCTCCAACCTTCCTACGATCGACGATTTGCATCGGAATCCACTCACAGATATAGTGGATGAAGAAAATGAAACTCTAGAGGAGTATGATTACTTTGTAAAGTCACATACGAACGCTTCAACCCTTCCAATCCCGGTCCAAACGGGTCCTTATGGACTCAAAGTCTTGTTGAGAGAATTGAGTAAACACTCACAGCTCCAGGGCAGAATATCGTTGAACGATGTCCGTCCCTCTACCGTGCCATTATTTGGATCGACCCATCAAACGCCTACTGGACAAACTCAATCGTTGCCTCATTTATCTAGACAACAACAATATACTCATTTGCCTATAAGGATGTATCACAACGATAACTCCGATACGGAAGACGTTACAACAGAGCCCACGTTCCAGTTTCTGAACTACTACCAACTCGATCACTTGTACCAATTATTGGCTCCAGAAATGGACTCTTTTGCCGACTACGATCTTGCAAACAAGATTTACTTTATCGTCTCGCTCCCAATATCCATCCTTTTACGAGTTACCACTCCTGTACGGGACGACGATCTCCTCGGTATACTCAGGAAGTTGGAAAAGAAGCAAAATCTCATTCCTTCATCAGACTCGCCAGACGACGATTTCGACTTCGACTTGGACAGATCTCTCTTGATGGTCCAGAGTGTTTTCGGCACCAACTTTCTAACCCATGTGTTCTTGGGTACCTTCAACCATTACTGGACATTTTGGTTCCCACTCGGGCTTTTTGCCAGTCTAATATTGGCCTACATCTTCAAGAACAACTATACGGTCCACGGACAGAACTCCACATCCGTCTTCCACCTCAAGATCCTTAACTACTTCATGGCTCTCATGGGCTTTTTCATCTCCATAATGTGGATCTCCATTTTTGCGACGGAAATCATCTCCATACTTAAGTCTGTTTCTATCATCTACAGTCTTAGTGACGATATCCTCGGAATCACCGTTTTTGCGTTGGGAAACTCCGTGGGTGACTTTATTTCCAACTTCACTATCGCTAGGATGGGGATGCCTCTCATGGCCCTCGGTGCGTGTTTCGGAGGACCGTTGTTGGCCATATGTTCTATGGGATTAAGTGGTTTAATAATTATTCCTCGGGACAACTTATCCTTCTACGAGCTCGAGATCACCACTACCCTCTGCATCATGTGTTTAACACTCATAGTCAACACTGCTCTTATGTTGTTTCTTGTTTCTCGAAACCAATGGGTTTTGGACAGAAGAATCGGAGTTATACTCATTTCCAATTGGTTTGTGGCCACCACCGTTTGCATAATTATCGAACTACGCAAATAGAGAACTATAGAGGAAGTGAAATTACAATTATTAGAACCATAGAAGAAGCTAAATTGAACGATTCACGTTACTTAAATTGAATGATTTACGTTACTAATTACTTCCGTATTGTTTCTGTCTACAGGATATGGTTATTTTTAATCATAGTATTACTATACAAATCACATTTTAAACATTCAACATAAGGTTGCTCATCAATTTTTGGTTGATTCAATCAAAAGATATCATCAAATTATTTTCGTCATTTAATCAACTTCTTCAACAGTTGGACCACCAGCATCACCTCCGGTTGCACCGCCTGGGCCACCGGCTCCTGGGAATCCTCCTGGAGCACCTCCTGGAGGAACACCTCCTTCTGGAGCTCCACCACTGGCAGAATAGGCAGCAGAGATAATTGGGTTGGCAATGGCTTCCAATTCCTTGTGCTTGTCGTTATATTCATCAGTGTCAGCGGCTTGTGACGAGTCGAGCCATTCGATGGTCTCGTCTATTGCTTTGGTCAACTTTTCTCTGTCGTTTTCGTTGATCTTATCCTTCATTTCTCCATCGTTGATAGTGTTCTTTAACGAGTAGGCGTACGATTCCAAGGTATTCTTGGCTTGGATTCTGGTGGCTTCCTTTTCGTCAGCATCCTTATACTTTTCAGCTTCATCTACCATTCTTTCGATATCTTCCTTGGATAATCTACCCTTGTCGTTGGTGATGGTAATCTTTTGAGTCTTACCGGTACCCTTTTCTAAGGCAGATACATTCAAGATACCATTTGCATCGATATCGAAAGTAACTTCAACTTGTGGAACACCTCTTGGAGCAGGTGGAATGCCAGACAATTCGAACTTACCCAACAAGTTGTTGTCCTTTGTCTTTGCTCTTTCACCTTCAAATACTTGAATCAACACACCTGGTTGGTTATCGGCATATGTTGAGAAAGTCTCCGATTTCTTGGTTGGAATGGTGGCATTTCTTGGAATCAACTTGGTCATAATACCACCTGCGGTTTCGATACCTAAAGACAATGGTGCAACATCCAACAATAACAAGTCTTGGGTCTTGGAGGAAGTGTCACCGGTCAAAATGGCAGCTTGGACTGCAGCACCGTAAGCAACAGCTTCATCTGGGTTGATGGACTTGTTTGGTTCCTTTCCGTTAAAGTAATCAGAAACTAACTTCTGAATCTTTGGGATTCTGGTGGAACCACCAACCAAGACAATCTCGTTGACTTGCGACTTATCCATCTTGGCGTCCTTCAAGACCTTTTCAACCGGATCCAAAGTAGATCTGAACATGTCTGCACATAATTCTTCAAATCTGGCTCTGGTGATGGAGGTGTAGAAATCAATACCCTCGTAAAGAGAATCGATTTCAATGGAAGTTTGAGCTGATGAAGACAAAGATCTCTTTGCACGTTCACAAGCAGTTCTCAATCTTCTAAGAGCTCTTTGGTTGGTAGACAAGTCTTTCTTGTGCTTTCTCTTGAACTCGGCCACGAAATGGTTGACCAATCTGTGATCGAAATCTTCACCACCCAAGTGGGTATCACCAGCAGTGGCTTTGACTTCGAAAATACCTTCGTCAATGGCCAAAAGAGAAACATCAAAAGTACCACCACCCAAATCGAAAATCAAAACATTTTGTTCATGGGCAGAAGTACCCTTCTTGTCCAAACCGTAAGCAATTGCAGCTGCGGTAGGTTCATTGATGATTCTCAACACATTCAAACCAGCAATAAGACCGGCATCTTTAGTAGCCTGTCTTTGAGAATCGTTAAAGTATGCAGGTACAGTCACCACAGCATCATTGACTGTTCCGCCCAAGTATCCCTCTGCAGTTTCCTTCATCTTGGTCAATACCATAGCAGAGATTTCTTCTGGCGAAAACACCTTTGTCTCTCCTTTGAATTCGACTTCGATGTTTGGTTTTCCTCCCTTGTCCACGATCGTGAATGGGAAGTGTTTACGATCACTTTGGACCTCTTGATCAGTAAACTTTCTACCGATCAAACGCTTGGCGTCAAAAACGGTATTGGAGGGGTTCATGGCTGCTTGGTTCTTAGCAGCATCCCCAATTAATCTTTCAGTGTCTGTGAAGGCCACATATGATGGGGTGGTACGATTACCTTGGTCGTTGGCAATAATTTCTACCCTATCGTTAGTGAAGTGGGCAACACAAGAATAGGTGGTTCCTAAATCAATTCCGACAGCTTTACTCATATTAATTATTGTAATGTATTTGGTTTATGGATATGAGGTTTAATTGAAGCTGCGTGTCGGTTGATATTTATACTGCTGCAAATTTGGGGGGTTGGTTGCTCCATTTTTTGCGTGCAGGACGCGGAACCTCCTAGAATATTCGAACAAATTCCACCTCCTGAGATACCCGGACGCACTAGGCACGCACTAAGGGGACCCGACCGGATCTAGGAGTATTTGATAGAGCTTAGCGAACGTTCCGGAGTTGTGTGAGGTCTTGTCCTCTTGCTTTGGTTCTGCTAGAATCCTCTAGTATGTTCTATTATGTAAGCTAGTGAAGCATATAGTTCTATGTCTATATTGTTCTATGTCTCTATTGTTACTATTTATTTCTAAGAACCCGATCCTGGTCTATTTTAGGCCCTTCCACAACTAAACGTTAACTCTACTGGATTGTTGGACCATTTCCTACTTAGATGGGTAACCCCTAGTTTGTGTTCTGGGGTTGCGAAATGAGCCACAAAAGCAATCTTGACCTTTGAAGGTTCGCAGAAAATTGACAAGATATCGTAATAAGAGAGACTTTGTACTAATCTGAAGTGCTAGTGCTGATGTACTAGTATTGTGGTGCCAGCATTATTGCCAATTGGCTTTTCTATGGGGAGTATCATTAGTAGCGGATATCCACGGAAAAAGTATGCAAAATGTGGGCGAATGCGTCCCAGTGCGTCTCAAGTGCGTCTCAAGTGCGTCTCATGCGAACCCTAACATGTATTCCTGGATGCTTCGGAAATATCGATCCGAGCAATCTAGGAAACAATCTAGGAACTCGACTAATCGGGATCTCTCATTTACCTTAGCTTGACGTGATTCTCTAAAATGTCGTAAACCAGAGCATGTCTAATATAATCAGACATTTCACTTCTCTTGAAAAATTTAGGAAATGTCTGCTGAATTGTCACTTGCTCTTTAGAGTGCTTTATCTGTTATCTTCCTACTAGTATTAACTAGTCCTCTATATGAACGTATCTTCTTATTGGTATATCTAGTCCTCTTTGTAGATTTATGAAAATTCAAATTTTGCAACCAAATTCGGTGATATTGAACAAATTTGGTGATATTGAACAAATTTTTCATAAAATGACTGTTTGAAAATATTATATCTGAGAAAAGTCACCTCAAATATCAATCTACGTTATACAATGTTGGACGGTAGTATAACTACTAAAGGTTCAAATTACACACCTGTTGAATCCAAATTTCTTGAAGTTTACATTAGCTGAAGTTAGCTTGGTGATTGTGGTCACGAGAATATGAAATCTTATGATCGTAATGCAAAAGTAGAGGAGAGCATACGAGATATCTGCCACTATTAGGAATACTGAGCACAGCTAAATATATATGTTAGTGGAGATTAGTGAATGTTAGTGTAGATTTAGCGACTTGTCGTGTGTATTAGTAGATATTAGTGGAGATTTAGTGGTGAGTGAAAAATTTAGCTACTCCTTGTGACTTATAATGACTTCTAGTGACCATTAGTAGAGATTTAGAGACTTTTATGTATTTTTGGTGACCATTGGGGGAAATAGAGAGTTGAATACCTCTAGATCAGTGACTTATAGCTAACTCTAGTGAAAAATAGCCAGATAGACATATAATTTTGCTAAATTGGATTTGAGATATAATGAGAATTTTCTACTGTTCTACTGATAACTTGCTGCTAATAAAGTATACCCAGGGTCTACTCATAATGAGTAGTCGTAAAATTGATGGTACGAGAGGTACTCAAAATGAGTTGCGAAATTAGCGATGTCTCACATTTACTAGAAAGTGAAGGAATTGTCAGAATAACTCATGGAACAGACTCAGAACACACAAATATTTCAGGGGACTGTGACAGACGCAGGAAACTGCCACGTACACTTAAGAATTGGCACAGTACACTCAGCAAAGAGACACAGTTCACTCAAGCAACTTCGCTTCGTTTAGTTTCTTGAACGCGTCTCACGTGACAAACCCTATTTATCTAAAAATCAACACTACTCCACCACACTTTAATCCAACAAATGTCGTCCACTCCACCACCAGGGACATATTCAAGCGGTGCAAATAGTAGCACTACTACTAGCAACGCATACTTCGAGAAGCAGCGTGATCTACTTCTCCAAGAAATCTCAAATTCCATGGACTCGGTGGTGTACAACCTCGACATCTTAAACCGATCCCTCAACGAATCTATTCAGGTCGGGAAAGAGTTTGACGACGTGGGGAGACTCTGGTCTCATTTTTATGACGGAATGAATCAGTTAAAGCAGAAACAGGCACAAGATCCACTAAACCCCGATGTTCCACAGGAGTTGAATAGCGAGGGAGAATCCAACTAGAGACAAGAACTCACGGTATAACGCTACCAAATAGCGACCAATTCCATAAAGACAAGAGTTATACGTACTAAAAAGAACCACACGAGACGCTAACAATTAATATCACAAATATCATCCAATTAGCGACATTAATACTGGTAATTGAGGACTCTGTCAACCGATAGATCAATAATTATGGTGTTAGTGAAAGCTCCAAGTAACTGAGCGAAGCGAAGTTGCTTGAGCGCCCTGGGTAAGTTTCCTGAATGTTTCCTGAATGGTCTCCATTAGCTTCTTGAATGTTCTGGGTCAGTTTCCTGAGTCTTCTGTGACAATCCCATCACTTCTACTACCCACCCGTGACTTTTTAGTCACAAATTTGTATATTAGATAATCTGAAGGATCATAAATATGTTTCATAGAGCAATCGTAGAGTGAACCCGATATGTGAACCTGATAAGTGAACCGATAACAATGTACTTATGCTACTACGACACTCTTCCTTACATATAATGAACGATTTACTACGCTATTCACATCTTGCTTACTAAGCAGCTACTTCTAGAAATAAGTACATCCAGGAAACTGACACAGTACACACAAGCAACTCGCTTCGCTCAGTTACTTGATAAACTAAAACAACTTTATTTATTCAACATCGACTGAATCTTCAAAAAACGTTCGCTAAAGTAACGAGTTAAATATAAAAGGGAAACACAAGTGTAAGTAGAGGTGTAACAAGTAGACAACGATCACAGGCTGGTAATGTATATTTTCATTCATAGAAAAGAGCACATACATAACAAGCTTAGAAACATTTGTGGTGAACGATAGATGGTCCAGATTCGTCGTATTCTTGTTTTGAGATCCACATTTGTTGGAAAGTGGATAAAGAAGCCAAGATCGAACCACCGATCCAGACGGAGTACTTTCTTTCAGGAGGAGCGATGATCTTGACCTTCATAGAAGATGGAGCCAAGGCAGTAATTTCCTTTTGCATACGTTCAGCAATACCTGGGAACATGGTGGTACCACCGGACATAACGATGTTACCGTATAATTCCTTTCTGACATCCAAGTCACACTTCATGATGGAGTTGTAAGTAGTTTGGTCAATACCAGCAGCTTCCAAACCCAAGTCGGAAGGACGGAATAAGGCTTCAGAGGCTCTGAATCTTTCGTTACCAATGGTGATAACTTGTCCATCAGGTAATTCGTAAGACTTTTCAATGGCAGAGGATTGAGAAGAGGTTTGCATTTCTTGTTCAAAGTCCAAGGCAACGTAACACAACTTTTCCTTGATGTCTCTGACAATTTCTCTTTCGGCGGTGGTGGAGAATGTGTAACCTCTTTCGGACAAGATCTTCATTAAGTAGTCAGTCAAGTCTCTACCGGCCAAGTCAATTCTCAAGATACCGTGAGGTAAGGAGAAACCAGCATAGATAGGAACGACGTGGGTAACACCATCACCAGAATCCAAAACAATACCGGTAGTTCTACCAGAAGAGTATAAGGAAAGAACGGCTTGAATAGAGACGTAAAAGGCTGGAACGTTGAAAGTTTCAAACATGATTTGGGTCATCTTTTCTCTGTTGTTCTTTGGGTTCATTGGAGCTTCGGTCAAAAGAACTGGGTGTTCTTCTGGAGCAACTCTCAATTCGTTGTAGAAGGTGTGGTGCCAAATCTTTTCCATATCGTCCCAGTTGGTAACAATACCGTGTTCGATAGGATATCTCAAGGTTAAGATACCTCTTTTGGATTGGGCTTCGTCTCCAACATAGGAGTCTTTTTGACCCATACCAACCATGATACCTTGATGTCTTGGTCTACCGACAATCGAAGGGAAAACAGCACGAGGGGCGTCATCACCGGCGAAACCGGCTTTACACATACCGGAACCGTTATCGATAACTAAGGCAGCTACTTCTTCTAGAAATGAGTTAGTATATGAAAATTGAGCAGATTGAGGGAACGGTCAAGGCACATTCAGTAAACTGAGCAGTGCATCCAGAAAACTGAACAGTACATCCAGAATACTGAACAGTACACAAGCAACTTGGTTTCGCTCAGTTACTTGATCCTTCTCGCACCTATCAAATGCTGTGGGAAAAAGGTCGTGTAAATATCCCAATTTTCCACTTCCACCAAATAGCCAGGGGCGTCAACGAAGCTGGCCAACAAATCAAAATCACCGATTAAGCAATCAACAAAATCCTTGAGGGAATTTGTCCGTAGCTTGTAGATAACACTAAATTTCGATTCTGAGACGACTGATTGTTGAATTGATTGATTGTCACAAAGTTGAATTCTTGCCAGACAATACAGTCAGTCTCCATTAACCAACTTCAAAGAACGCCATCGAGGGATATTTCTTCAATTTTATCAGATCCACTAGACAGACATTCGAATGCCTTTCTCCACGTCTTGGACACTTTAATTGATTGATCAACCCCGATTGATTGGCAAAAGTGAAATTTGACATGGACAAATAAAAACAGTCGACGATTCAAACAAACTAGCCGCTAAAACCAGCACTCAAAACTAGCACTCAAACTAGCACTCAAACTCTCATACATACCACCGTCCATTTTGAATTCTATTATATAAAGTTTTTAGTAAAGAAAAGATATATATATCTGGTGAATATATCCAACGTAAAAAAGAGAGTTGTCAATAAGTTTTGAAATCCGAAAAGTCTCACCGAAGGTTGAACGAGGGAAAAATTCGTGGCAGGGTCGGTCATGGATTGAGTTTCGAGGGTGGCCGCGGGCCGCAGGCGATTTAGGCTGCGAATATAAAGTATATATAATTAATCAGCTTGAGGGATAGTTCGTTTAAGGGTGGGTACTTAACCATTACATTAGATGATTAGGATATAGTGATCTCTCCGTAGTTTGATTTTTTGTGTGATGGGGGCTGCTGGTTGGTCACTCAATTTCGAGAGAATATATGAGAAGACTCAACGAACAACCCTACAACGGCCCGAATATGAGTGATGATAAGTTTTTATTTCATTATAGTGATGATTAATGACATCTTCATTATGAGTGGAGGTTAATGGAGTTTCATTATTGTTACTACTACCCAGATCCAAATTCTACAATGGATATTTTGAGACCCTACAATACGAGTTTTGTTTATTTGTATAAATAGACGAAGGAGTTCCGGTTTGATTTGTCCGGAATACGCGTCTATAGGGGGGTCCGGGTGGTGGCAATGTATGATCTAGTGACTGTTAATTCCAATTTAGTAAGAAATTAACAGGTTCAAGATTATGAAATTGTGCCCTAGAATATGATGAAGGGGCAATAAAGATTTGTGGCTGGTGTAGGACAAATTCCATAAACAAATTCCATAAAGATTTCGGATTGGTCTCGGGCAAATTCTGTATGATGATTTCTGGCTGGTTTCGGTCAAATTCCACAGAGAAAGGCAGATCAAGTGGAACTACGGTTCCAGTGATGTGATTCTCGACGCCAATAGGCATAACAAGTTAGGTAGTGCGCTACAAAATCAACTAATATGGTTATGACCAATTCAACCATTGTGATTTCGGCTCGGTACATAATATATGGGTAGAACTTCCCACTAAAACCTGTATAATTACAACTACAACTTTTCTATTATCTGACATTATGGTATTAGAAAGTAGCACTCTATGTAGCTCACTACGCATAGATGAAACAGACACTATATAAATTATAAACTTGATAGAAGTAATGAATAATGGAACATGGTCGATAATCTGAAATCACTTATCACAACCTCTAGCTGGATATGAAAGCATAAATAAAGGAGGAATGTCTAAGATTTTGTACCATTGTCTGAGATATATATAAGACATTAGTGCTTTGATGCTATTGCTTCTGACACCTTTAACACACTTGATCTAGACATTCTGCAACATACCCATGATCCAGACACTGTCCATGATCCAGACACTTCTGAACTAAGAAAATTCTGTAGAAAAGTCTTTAGAAGACACTCACATTTGTTTATTGTTTGCTTGACTTGAAAACTGTGGGTCACAAATTATATTTCCAAGTATATGAACTTCGGAGAGATAGTTCCCAAATTAAACATTCTAATGTTAAACAAGATGGAACCAGATAGAGTACGGTATTATTATCAGTGATTAATCCAGTTTATTGGATTACAAGTTAGATTTAGGTTCTGTAGTCATAGTTGGTAATCAGAATGTTTAATCTTCGATTTTTAAATCGTAACGAACCACAGTCTAGTAGATAGCTCAATTACTAAAAGTAGACTCATTCTCTTAGTACAATGACTAAAAGACTCATTCGCTTAGTACAATGACTAAAAGACTCATTCTCTTAGTACAATGTGACTCTCAATCTATGCGAGATGGCCAATTTGGGTACCACAACACATAAACAACTGACACCGTTCAAAATGAATAAATTAAGATTGTAATTCGAATAATGAGTACTAATCAAGAACAACCCAATTGGTACTGACATCAAAAACTTCTTTGAAGGAGTGTATTGGTCACCGTTATCGATTTGTTCCCACATGGTCAAGTTATCGTAGGCTCCTGAATTGAATTCAAATGGAGTACCCTTGACTTGATGAAACATGATATATGAACCGATATTATAGACCAAGTTTGTAAGTGTCCAGCGCCAATCGTTGTCCAATACACTGATGAAGTTGAAGATGATCTTCAACAAGAAGATCAACACAATGTGAATAATCCATGCACCCTTGAAGTGGACCCAATTGGCGTTAAGATTTGGGTTTAATTGTTGATCGATTTTCATTTCCAAGTTGTCTGGTTCTAAATGTTGGATGATTGACGAGGATCTTCTCTGTCTGGTGTTGATCGTGTGTGGAGCTTGATGTGATACTGTTGGTGATAAGTTGTTACTACTATGGACGCTTCCTGCTCCTATGCTACCTATACTTCCAGAGTGTCCATGCCTTGGGCTATTATTTAAGGACAAAAAGTCGCTATTAGGAGGAGTATGAATCACGTTGGGACTGTTGGTCATTATGCAGTGGGGATTTGTAGTTGTTGTTGATCTTGTTGTAATTGATGATCTGAGATAATTAATGATCTTAGCTAATAAATAATCTAAAGCTAATTGTACTTGAACTGTTTGTTAACTACTTCTTAGATAATGGAGCTAATGTTCTTAAACTTGAGATATTGTGCTTCTAAACGTTTTGTTATAGAAAGGTTCTTAAGAATTATGGTACGATTGACTTTTGTCTCTTTGCTAGCAACGTAAAGGAATCGCCACTGGTTTATCTTCTGTAGTCCTAAATCTTTATGTGTGACGCCTTTGGAAGTTTTTTTTGTGTATACAGCTTTCTAAACGAGGGGGTTACCCGGAAATTTAATATAGACTCTAGCAAGTACTTCCCGGTAGAATACACGAGGGACTGTACTAAAGTTACAATTCGTAAACGATTCGTATACTAAACAACGCTACGATAGTCTGTCCAAATCTGGTTTCAATCGAAGGAGATTGTGGCTACATTGTGGAGTCCTGTTTTTGGTCTATCGTTTGTGAATCATTATTTTTCTGTTATCTTGACCCGTCACGAATTTGAACGATGGGACAGAACTCAGAAATTAGAATATAAAAGACGATTACGGAACGCTACTAATAATAGTACTAAGAAGATCGCCTCTTTGATTCCAGAAATTAGCATGGCTCTCTCTGGATTCATTTGTGAGTATTCGGGATCAAGGCATAACGACGTTTTAGTGAGAATGCCAAAGATTGGCGTGGAAAAATGCCAGATTAGGGGCGATCGGTTATCTTTTGCGACAGAATTTACTAGAAAAGTGATAATCCTCACAAAAATAGCACGGGAATTATAATCCGCGCGCGGCATATCGGTGAAGTTTGAAATATCTCCGCACAGAGCCAAATATCTCCGCAATGAGCCTTCAAATATGTTCTAAAGTCATAATAAGTAAGTTATGAAGTCGTAATGGAGGAAGGTGGATCCTTAAACTTCTACTAGCTTTGTATTGAGGTGGCTCTCTGTATTTGATAGTATTTAGGTACTTTTCTGATAATCTAAGTCGACCCTCATAAAAATGCAGATCCTGAAAGTTCTTAATCCTGAAAGTTCTTCATCATAAACTTACTTTATCATTAAAGCTCTCTAATTTTCATAAAAGTTCTCTAATCTCTTTATCACCTGACAGCTAGTCGTCTGTAGGGATGTAAATTCCACCAGAATGCCATCCACTGGCTGCAATAGTTACCCATTTTCCTGGAAATGGTGGGTTTCTTACTTTTGTAGGCTTCAAGACCTCCATTCCTTTACCGTCACCAATATCACGGACCACTGATGCATCATTATCACGAATAAAATCGTGTTTTGGCCCTACTCCTAAACATCCACAATTATTTGATTCTGTCCCCCAACTCAAAATGTTACCATCGTGGGTAAGAGCTAAGTAGTGATAGTCACCAATTTCAATAGTTTTAATGCTTTGCTTCTGCAATTCAGGAATCACTTTCGGCTGCGCTCCCTCGTCGTCTGGGTCGGCATCTTCATCATATACATATGACAAATGGGTCCTGTTTCCAACCAATATACTGTCGTCATTGGTGAAGACTGCGAAATTCGTGTAGCATGTAGAAAGACGGGAGAAGCTCGCAGTCAGGATGTTTTTGAAGTTGTATTGTTCCAACCATCGGTTGAAATTGTCTAGCGGAGTGACAGCCAGAAATAGTTCGTCACTTGGAATTGGTTCACTCCGGCTGATATATGCCCCAGGATCCAAATCGAATTTGTAGAGTTTCTTATCAGACTTGCGGATGAACAATGCGTACCCATTACCGATGGAGAAGTCGACGATATTGGCTCGAGTTTGAGGAACAATGACGTACTTTACATCGGCTACAATATCCTCAGATTCGTACCGTTGTTTGGTGATCGCTGCTCTGGAATACCAGATGATAAGACCGATATTATCAACATAACATCCAGATAAGTTCCAGCCAGCATAAATCTTGGAAATAGGAAGTTCCCTATCCAACCCTGGGAACGTGAGACGAACCCCACATTCACTAGCATTTCCTGTATCCCACGTATAGATGTTATTCAAGTTGTCCAACGCAAGAATATGTTCTCTTCCACTAGATATGGAGATAATTTTGCGGCCCTGTGATTCTGGTAGGCCCTTTGAGTCCTCTAACAGCGGTAATCTAAACTTGGTTAAAAAGTTTGATTCTTTGATTGGATTTGGCGGCGTAAGACCAGAAAGTGAAGGCAATTCCTCTGGTGGTCTGGTGAGATTCGGGTTGGTTATACTTCGGCGAGACTGTGGGGTTTGTGCATCCACATCTCTATCATAACGATTTCCATGAGTACTGGTAGGAAGCGGGAGGACTCCTAAACGTCCTCCAGGACTAGGATCCCCAGTTGAAGGGATGAGTCTTCTGCCACCAAACCGGGGAGCAAACGATCCTTGCAACGTATTCAAGGCCAATTCCGACGGCAAAGGCTTATAATCATGTCCTTCACTCGGACCGGGAGCTGAGCTGCCGTGTAACCCCGGTCTAATCCAATTTAATCCCGTGTAGAAGATATCGCCACCATTTGTTAGAATCAAAAAACAGAACCCATTGGCGATAATATCAACAATCAAATGGTCGTTGAAGTTCTTGATGTTGCTTGGAGTGTGAACGTTCCTCATGCCAAAGTTATTGCTGGTGACATGGCTGGAATCAATCAAGTCTACGAGGTACCCCAAGCGACCAAACTGTGACGAGCCCCAGGTATAAATCTTTTGGGATCGTTTGATCCGGAGCTTAAACAACTGACTCCAGTTGAGCTCATCCCGAGTACTTAAACTGAAATTGTTATCGTTGTTGGTAAATTTCTTGTTGTAGAGGATCTTGTATAGTGAAGACGAGACCTGAGAGTTATAAAAGAGATTGTAGGTTGCTTTGTTGAGGATTGAGAAGTTGAAGATATCTTCGGGCGAGAGATGTTTGGTCACTTCTGTCACGAGGATGTCGTCCCCTAAGTCGAATAAGTTTGGATTTTGCATTGAAGAGTGGAGAGTTTGTAGGATTGCGATAGCCAGCGATAGCTCGCGATAGCCTGACTTTGATCTATAGATATTGGATTATGTAAGCGGGCCGTACCCCGGATTCCGATAACCCAGGGCAAAGCTAGATAGGAAGAGAAACCGAGGAGAGATGAGATAAAGGGGCAGTAAACAGTTTAGAGAGTGATTCTTAAAAGTAATATTTACTAACTGTATTTGTATACCTAAAATTGACTGACGATAGTTGGCTAACTAGTACCGAAATGTGACTCTCTCAAAAAACACAATCGGAGAATTTATCGAAGAATTTATCAACGATATTCTAATCATTTAAAGATGGAAATTGGATATTATTGAAGGAATATTGCACTAAGGAGCTCCAGGAGATAGTATCTTTGTAGATTTAGATATCTTGACTATTCTGTTTTTACATATAAAATAGCAAATAATGGGCGTAGCGAAGTATTTGCGAATTTGAAGAGTTTTGAACAGAGAGCATAGCGAATATTCAGTGACTTTTAGAGATATATAGAGGTATGTAGTGATATCGAGAGAGATTTACTGAGAGTATAGCGAATACTAGTGAGATTTAGTGAGATTTAGCTAATATTTGAACTAATTTCTCGATAATTATACCGATATACTCAATATTTAATACCAATGATTTATTAAACTATAAGAATATATATAAAAAGGGGTCCTAAGTAGCAACAGTTTAAACAATGTTGATAATTTAAACACCACTAGCATATCTACAGTGATGTAACTTTTTTACCCACAAGTTTAGTGGATTTAATATCTGTAACCTCTAAGAATTGAATCTTCTATCTTTAAATTCTGAGAGATCTCCAAATTTCAGAATCGTGCTAGAGAACACAACCGTTCAAGAGTTAAGAATCCAATAGTCAAAAACCAGAGTGATTCGGCAAATTATCTTCGGGTAGAATCCTCCGATTATCCAACTATCCTAATCTTTTGTGTCGTTATCTATATATATCCTCTCTAGTATGGGTTACATAAGCCACATATAGGAACATTTAAAATATCACAATCTCAAAAATTGAGATAACTTGTTAAACATGTTGGTGATTCGTAAACGGGCAATTTTCATAGGCGTGGCGATATTGGTAGCAACAATTGTTGCGCTTGTCGGACTTCTACACTATGGAGAATTTGAGATCGGTGTCGCGTCTCGTTCGTATACTAGAGACGTCTATATTGACGATGAATTTCACTATACAAAACTTGAATATAATGTGGAGCAGAAAGGAAATCCGCTAGTGAACTCATTATTATCGGGACGGGAGACTAGGGGAGAGAAACGGGGTTATACTAACAGAAAACGTGATTCTACTCACAGAAAACGGGATTCACCACTGCTGGTTCTTATACTCTCCACTATTGCTGGATCGTCAGCTTACGGTCCCAAACGAAACTTTGGTGACTTTTACGACACAATCAGTTCCATAATATCTCCAGAGTACTCGATCTCATTAGCATTCTTGGTGACGTCAGAACGGGAGTTCAAGAAGATAGACAAAACTATCAAGAAACGATTGTTGGCTTCACAATCCGTCTCCAAGGTCACTATACTCCGGGCTCCACTTTTAGAGGAAGATATTCAAATCGATAAGGAGAATCGTCACGCAGACCAGCTACAACGCCAGAGAAGGCGGATCATCGCAAAATCTCGGAACTTCTTACTCTCCCATAGTTTGGACCTCAACCAGTACTCGTTATTTGTCGACTCAGACATCGAAAACATCGAAAATTCGAACCAATTTCTATCCACTTTGATATCGTCCAAGCTAGATATTGTGGTTCCCAGAATTATCAAAGGTTCGGACCAGGATTACGATAAAAACTCATGGCGAGGCGAAAGGACCAAACCTACAAAAGATCAATTGGACCTTATGAATAAGAACCTCTGGGACCAAGCGTCGTATGTTCCCCGAGACATCCTGGAAAATATGTTCCATTTCACAGACTACCTCGAGAACGAAGTGGAGTATAATTTACATAAGGACGAGCTTCAGTACCTGGTGGAATTGGACTCTGTTGGTGGAGGAGTACTATTCGCAAAGTCTATTATATACAAGCAAGGGGCCATGTTTCCAACCAGTTATATAGTGGGAACCTCTTGGGACAGGCTGGAGGGATATGATGGAATAGAGACCGAGGGACTCTGTTATTTGGCAAAACCTTTGGGTTATCGATGCTGGGGAATGCCTAATTTAGTGGCATACCACTCGGATCGATAATTATCGTTAAATGATCACCAAAATGATCACCAAAATGATCACCAAAACCGTCACTAAACCATCACTAAAATCATCACTCAAGACCATGTGAAATAGTGAATATTTTGGTCACCACATCTATTTATTCTTTTGTCAGTATGTATAATTCTTCTTTGTATGTATAGTTCTTATTAGTACGTATAATTCTTAATAATTTGTATGTATACTATTACTATTTATAATTCTTTAGGTTGTATAATTCTTTATTACTATGTAAGATCTATATATTCATGAGTCTAGTCTGTATCTTCATGGTCTACGTCGGTAATCCATTGCCAAACAGTCATTATTTCGCCATGGTTTTCCGTTTGTTTTGCCGAGATGTTGGTGTTGTGTTCGACCTTGTTTGCCACAGCATTCCATACCTTCAATCTTGTTTTTAAGTTATTTTCGTTGGCTAAGATCAAATCACGGAGTTGGATGGCTCCGATATTCGGACTGACCTTCTCAGAACCCATTTGTTTCGATAATCGGTATTGATATTGTAATTTGTTGATCACTTCTCGGTAGATAACATCTTGCTTAATGAGTTCAGTTTGGTACAGGCGATATTGGTGCTGAAGAAACTTGATAAGTCCAAAAATGAGGATGAAACCAAGCATCTTGTACTTGTACTGAATAAACGAACCAATCACACTATTCTTAACTTGACATTTCAAGCTGAGGTTTGATACGGACGTTGATCGAAGAATCTTGTTTTCTTCTTCATTGTAGTTGTGCGAGTGGTTAGTGTATGTAGGGAGTTTTGGGGATGATACAATTGGATATCCCGTCTAGATAGTTAGTATTTTGTGAAAAGTAGAGAGTTCCATAAGAAACTCTTGAAGAATTCTTGAGAGAACTCTTTAAAAACTCTTGAAGAACTCATAGCTTAGAAAAGGAGGCTCCGTTTCAGAGACCTTTTCTGCTCTGAAAACTTCAATTAACATTATAAAACTTGCCTTACAATTACTTCAGATTCTTTTTCCAATTCCACAATTGACCTCTGCCATAATTCGTCGAATTCCTCAATGGTAATATATGGAGCCTTCATTGACAATAACAAATCATGCAAGTCTTGAAGTTTGATGCCGGATTCTTCAATATTGTTCGATTGTCCACATTGGGTATTAGCGTTTTTGGTTCTCAACAAATCCAACGCAACGTCAATCATAATCTCCAACTTTTCTGCCTTCTTCGTGTCTGGAATACATCTTTTGTTGTATGGTTTGATGAAGTTGTTCCAAGGATTGAATTCTACAAAGTCTTCGAAACATCCTAACTCAAGGTTTGAAAAGCATCTGGCGTGTGGAGGACATGGCACACACTCCGGTTTGAGATTTGTGTCCAAGTATTCACCCACAAAGTTAACCCAAGGATTTTCGGAATGAGGAAATGTTGCACGGTTGATTTCGTGCCCACAATACCCAATAAGAAACTGTTGCTCTCTATACCAAAATGCAAATAGGCCTGAAAGTACCAAGACTATCCAAGTGATGAATGTGAGCAAGAATAAAGTGCCAAACTTGGATGTTCCTGGAGAAGTAACTTCGTTTTGTTGCTTTGGTTCGGCATCAGTAGAAGATTCGCCCTCTTCAGCAATTGTAGGGATACTATCTTCTTCCACCTCTTCACTATCTGATGAAAGTTCACTCTTAATTGAATTAATAGGAACTAGTCTAGGTTTTGGGGTAAGTTTGGGAGTTACAAAAACTGGTTTTTTAGAAGACGCCACTGGAGTTTCAATGGACGAAGAGTGTGGTTCAGGCGAGAGAGATGGAAGGGATCTCTGGATCGTGACACCTAATTGAGAAGCCAAATTCAAGTCAAAAACTGGGAGTTCATGATTGGTCTTACCTTTGATCTTTTTGAGTACCTTGTCAAAATCGTCGAGCTCTTCGTTTATAGAATTGAACGATGTTTCAGATTCCTCATATTCAACTACCGGGTGCTTATGTTCGCTTTTAACTGATTTGGGAGTAGACTTTTTGGAGCTCTTAGGAGTTTCTTTCTTAGGAGTATCTTTCTTAGGAGTATCTTTCTTTGGAGTTTCTTTCTTTGGAGTTTCTTTCCTAGGAGTCTCTTTCTTAGGATGAGTCTTCGAAGAATCCTTTGATTCTTGCTTTGTAGGAGTTTCCTTCTTTACAATCTTTGATAAGGTTTCTTTCAAATCCTTTGCCTTATGCTCCTTCTTTGGGGTCAGTTTGGTTATTCTAGGAGACTTGATTGGGGTAGCTTTTTCCTTCAATGTAGAAATGGAATCATCCGAATCATCAAATATAGATTTCTTTGGTGTAGATTTTGCGGATTTGAGATTATCCTTTGGAGAAAGAAGTCTTTCTTTTGGAGAAGACACTGTAGATGATAATTCGAGAGGTTTTGGAGATTTTGGAGATTTTGTAATTACACGAGGTGATTTTGAGCTTGCCTTATGGTCTTCTGGAACAATCCTCTTCTTATTCCTTGGGGTAGATCCCGAGGAAGCAGAGTCGTGAGGTCTTTTTCTAGTCATAGAACTATCTGCAGATTGAAAGACGTTTTCGTTGGAGAAGGGCGAGTCTGAGGCGATAGGCAGAGAAACGTCCGATCTTACTTCAATATCTTGAATCACCAATAGTTCCGAATCTGAATTAGTGACAGCCGCCACTATTTCGGTAGTCTTGATAACCGGAACCAAGTTGTCATCAGAGTCAGATTCCATGTCAACAAAATCTTTATCGTTGAGTTTTCTAATGTTCTCTCGATGTCCTTTGAGTATCGTAGCAGCCTGTGGCGTGATTTCTTCATTAAACAATTCTACAAGTTGTGCCTTTTTGGCGTTGGAGGCAAACTTGATTTCATGTTCATTTAGAATCCCTCGAAGCTGTGATACTTTAAGTGTTGATGGATCAAAACCTAAAAATGTTAGTAGAGATTTGGATACCAGTGACTGCGCTACATACCTTCCTCAAGATATTCTTTGGACATATCGAATTGACCAGCTTCTTGTCGTTGGAGTTTTGTTTTGACATATTTGTTTTGTTTACTTTTGCGTGATGCTGCAAAATCGTCGGGGCACGACTTATGTTAAAGCCCTTCAAGAATCAATACTGAGCGAGAAGTGTTGATTTGTGGTGTTACAAGTATCTAGTGGAGAAGTATTTGGTGGAGACAAATATTTAGTTCATATTCAGCAAATCTTGTCTGTTAATAGCATCCAAGTATTGTTATGGAGACCATGAAATAGTTAATTTCAGTGGTTAGAAATTGTATTTGGTTCAGTATTTGGTTCAAGATATTATAGTCTTAGTACCCACTGAAAATGTATTAAACCATCATTCAACAACCCCCTCCCCAATGGTCCATTAAATATTTTGGCTATTTCATCTTAGTCCCTTGACTAGTATTATACTACTAATACTGAGATTGCTATTTTACGAATAATGATAATCTAAAAATACTCTCAGTGTTGTGATGGTTATTAAAGTGACTTGTTTTATAAATGTCGAATAGTATTTGGCAGTAAGTGAATTGGATCCAAGTGTATATCACCATCTGAAATGGTTCCACATCGCCAGTTCTTAGATATTCATCATCAATGAAGTTATTCAAATATAAATATATCTCCTATCAGAATCTTGCTCTTCAAAATGGATCGATTGACGTGTTTTAGAAAGCAATAGAAATCATTACCCTGTAACTCTCCATTATTTTGCAACCAGGCTTGTTGCCAGGGCAACCATAACGGTCTGATGCTAGACTATTAAAATAGTATCAGACTTGAATGGTAAAAGAACGTTGTCAACCTTGACTTTGATAATGGGCTACCTCTTAAGCCCTGTTAAAACTCTTCTAGATTCATTTTTAAAGCTTGCTAGAAGTCTTTCTCTAAATAGTTTTGGTAGAATTCTTCCAGATTCCTCTTTCAAGACTTCGCTATTCTCTCAGATTTCTTGAGTGGTGCATCCAGAGTCTAATTACATAGAGTATTGTCAGAGTATGTATAGCATAATGTTTTATCTACAAAATTACTAAACATATGCAAAATTTACTCATCGATTTGATTATGATCGGACTTTTAATTTCTCCGAGACTGGTCCCCTAAACCGTTCGAATTATTTTGTGGAGTCTAGTTATACGAGATAACGATAAAGAGCCATATTCGAGGTAGAAGTTCGGATGTTTAAATTGAATTACTTCATACTTGTAGATCTTCGGTATCCTCGGATCTCTTTAATTAGTATCATCTCTAACAACCACTTCGTCTACTTAAAACAATACTACCGTGATAGTGCTTACATAAGCACTCGCGAATCTCAAGACTGTTCGCTATTTCCCGAACCAAGCTTGTATCATTCAGAACGTTCTTTTAACTACGTGGGTGCAACTAGTTACTAATAGTTAGCATTGAGACTAGGCCTGTTCTACTAATTGGATCTCTATCCTGACAGTTTCTTTAGATATCAATAAAGAGGGGAGGTAGCTTTGTGTGACCACTTCGTATAACTAACTTTGTATGACCACTTCGTATAACTATCTATTGCTAAACCCTGACACGTGGAAACCCACGTTCGAGGATCTGCTGGCACCAAACAATGTCTATACAAATTGTGTCAAAAATGTACGACAAATTCTGTCTCACACACCTGCCGTTCCTCACCTTTTTGAAATGGTGCTCCACGTGGACCACTCATATATAAGCCGTAATTCCGTTTTTGAAAATTTTCTCAGATAACTCTAATGGTTGTCTCAAAGAATTATTGAGACCCTTAAGGAATACATTTTACCACAATTTTACATAGCAGGAGACCCGACTTAGATATCCGACGCAGATCCCCGTCTCTATACTAGACTGTACATTCTACACATTATTACAACGTAATTACAGGTTGAGTAAATTCGACTAATTTAACTTTACACTTTTGATTTGTGCAGGTTGAGGTTTTGCACCTTCACATCACTTTTTACAGCACATTTTTAAATCATTTCTTAACCACTTTCTTCTACAACTCGACGTCTTAGTCTTCTTCTCGTTAAGTATGTGTTAAGATGAGTCTACTTTCTAGAACATCTCCATTTCCTTCGCCGAATGATACAGTTTTTAATAGCATCTCTCCAAAAATGAGTACCACCGCTACCACAACTGTTGTGAAACTTACAGGAAGAGCAAAAGGGAAGGATGCGTTCCTTAAGCAGTATATAAGGTCTCCAAGAGTTCCTCAGGTATCTCTGCTTCCAGTGCTGGCACTGGTGTCGGATGGATCGACGTTGTCTCTGCCGGTGATGCCGCTGTCTCCACCTTCTCTCTCCTACCAACACCAGCTATTCTTCAATTCCATAAACAAACAGCGCAAAATACAGCTGTATGATTTGTATTATCAATACTTGAAAAACAACCAATCGCAATCTACTGGTTACAGATTTGTCCGGAAATCTCCAGTAGAAGTCAAGCCTCTGGTAGCCGACATCAAGCCAGCGGAGGTGCCCAAAATTGTGAAATCGCCTGTTTTATCATACAAATCACCCGTCCCGACCCCTCCATTCAATACTAAAAAGCATCCCCTTCCCGTCTCGGAAACTACCAACAAACTCCAACCACAACATCAGGTCGTTAAGAAATACTTGCCTCCAGAATTTATGGATTGCGCTATTGATGATCTCATCAACTTGATCACGAGAATGTTGCTGTCTCTAATTACCCTTAACGATAAGTCCGTTCCTCCGTCAGTATCGCAACCTACAGAGTCTACGTCCTCTTCAAACAATAACCTCTTGACTAGATACCACTCCAGAACACCGCCTTCCATCTCCACTCATACATACTTGGCCAGATTAACCAAATTCAACAACTTTAATCCGGCCACTTTACTCACAACCATCTACTACATTGACCTCTTGTCTCACCAGTATCAACCATTCTTCACCCTCAACTCATGGACTGTCCATCGTTTCCTCCTTGTGGCCACCATGCTTGCCCAGAAAGCAATGGAGGACTTTTTCTACACAAACGATCACTACGCTAAAGTAGGTGGTGTCGCCAGCCTGGAACTCAATTGTTTGGAATTGGATTTCTTGGAACGTGTAGACTGGCGTTGCATCCCAGGCAAACAACTCCCCGAGACCAACCATTCATCCATACGGTACGCCAAGGACGTGTTAGACCTCTACTATACCCAACTCATCGATTTGATGGGCAAGAATAACACTTTAAGCGGAGACGTCATCATTCACTATCTTCCAATGACCACCGAGCCTGCGCCAGGATATACACCTAATAATATAACTCCACCCGAGTATTCTGCGTCTTCAGTGTATAGTCTGAAATACTCCGACGACTCCGATTTTGATAGCGGAGACGAAGATATGCAAGACGACGACGATATTGTCATGGACAAAAACGGCGGTCCCCACGGCTCATACTCGCCCCATTTGAAAAGAAGACGTTACTCCCATACTTGAGAATCAGAAACCACTCCAATAAAATTATTTCAATAATGAACTCCTCAATTCGTCCTCCATTTGGTGGCTACTTAAGTAATTGAGATTCTGAGAATTATAGAGACTCTAAGAATTATTTAGATTCTGAGTACCTCATCTACCCATCTACACATCTACACCCAAACGTCTCACCAGCTCCAAATTGAGGCTCAATTTCTTCGTCCCTACGGTCGTGGACTATTTATTTCATATCGGTATCATTAATTTTGCATCCTTGTTTTTTGTCATCTATTCTATATTAGGTTTCTATGGTTAATAAAAGCGTTCCGCTAATATTCAGGTTTCCTAGAAAACTTTCGTTAAGCTGAGTCCATCGAATGTTACTTTTCATCCTTACAAGTCTGTATTTCTAGATCTACTGGTCTGTGGGGTCAAATTTCAGTAAATTCAACCTGTAGAAGTTTGAAGTTGTAGAACAAATAGTGAGCCCAGAGAAGTATTGACGAATTCTCAATTCCTCCATTAAGTGTTACTAGTAGTCACTAGAAGTTAATAATATTGAGAACTATGAGCGAAGCGATTAGTTCCTTCAGTATTTAAAGCTGTAAATAAGGTAAGAGATAGTATTTCACTATGTGCAGTACATTATCATCAGTTGATTAAGCTACAGGAATAATAACCAAAATTGCCTCTACTACCTAAGAGAACATTAGACAAACCTGGTACCCACTAGAAGTCGCTAAATCTCACTAATTTTCGCTAAACGAGAATAATATTCGCTAGTAATTCCACTAATGTTAAATACCTATATCCCATTTATGGTCGTGTGAATAACAACTTTTTGGAGATAATTATGAAGGCCACACTCCATGTTGAATATTGTGAATAATTATCCCAAAATATTGCTGGTAAATTGTATATTATATTGGGGTCATTTTCAGGTTAGCGTAGACGTCGGTTTAGTTAATTAGAGGCAATTTTGGTCAATATTCTTCTTGGTAAATCTAGCGATGTAAATATACTGCATATAATATATAGGTAAAGCCTCTAAAAGCTAAAATATTGCAACTTCATAATACTGGGAGAACTATGAGCGAAGTGAATAGCTCTCATTGGCACTCCGTGATTCTAAAAGATAAACTTTGGTTGGTATAGACTTACCAGAAGAATTTGCTTCCTTCATAGTTCGCATACAACTACTTAAATTACCCTCAACAAGTCTTAAAGTGCATTCTAAGGGCCGTAGCCACATAGAAACCTAGATTGAAATACAAACAATACTTAGTGACAAACAGCCATTAGACAGTTACTTGGCGAGCTACTCTAAGCAGCTGCTTGTCACGGGAGAAATAAAAAACGTCACTGGGTGCAAAAAAGGTCATTAAATGGGTATCATTAACTAGAACTAATGAGATCTCATCAACTACTACATAGCTAACGAGAACCTCACTTACTAGGAAAGACTGAACCTTTGTCGGCTACCATTGGCCTCTAACTCAACAGAAATTTAGTTGTTGATATTTGGTAAACTTAATGATATTTGGAAATCTTACGATATTTGGAAATCGTAAGAAATTTCCTAATCTTAGTAATATTCCGATTCTCTACTGAGGTTTGATCAAATCAAACGAACAGTAAAGATTCTTATCGACACTCATGACGGCACCAAAGTTGTTAAACTCACCACAATAGTTGGGGGCCGAAAATACCGTCACCAACTTCCTCTTGTTGAAGAATTCATACCCGTCCTCTACGACCATATGGCCACGAACAATCAAATCCATTTTGAAAGACGAACAGAAATAATCTACATGCTTTTTTCCAAAGCAATATGAGACACCTCTGTCGTTCTTGGGCCAGTTGGTGTGACTAAAATTCTTGATCAGACCGTCTGGGTCGGACCACAATAAGTCCGCCAACAAACCTTTGTCAGGAATATCCGTAGGACGTTTAATGGACTCGATTTGTTTCAAATCCAACAAGTCTGGCGAGAGTCCACCGTGGATACAGAATATCTTGTCGTTGATAGTGGCAGCGATGGGCAATGTGTTGAAGACATCAATAAACGATTTCCACATCTTAGTGTTGGGTAATCTTCTTTTACATTCGTCGTAGAAACCGTAAATTTTGGTGATGTTTGCCGACTCGTGGTTACCTCTCAACATGAAGAAGTTTTCAGGGTACTTTATCTTGTACGACAACAAGAGCAAGATGGTTTCCAAAGACTTGTGTCCACGATCGACATAATCTCCAAGAAACAAATAGTTCGAGTATGGCGGATAACCACAGTTGTTGAAGATTCTGATCAAATCATGGAACTGGCCATGGATATCACCAATAATCTTCACTGGGGGAGATAGTCTAAGGAGCGATGGCTGGTCCAAGAAAATGGATCTTGCCTTGCGTAAAATGTACTTCATTTCATGAGCACTTACTGGCAATGATTGTACCTTGCCACGACGGGTAGATTTTTTCATTCCCAGGTCGAGCAAACGATCAATAACGGAGTCAATATCGATATCGAGTTTCTTGTTTACGGGAATCAACGGAGGCGAGATCGATGCGCTCGACATGCCAGATGTAACCTTCATGAGAGATTTGGCCAGGACTGGCGATCCTTTAAGAATATTGTGTTTCTTCAAGTTAGAAGTCGACAACAGGTTCCTGGTAGAAGATTTAGTTCTTGGTTCGGGGGTAGATTCCTTTGAATCGGACTCAGCAATAGCGTCCAACTTGGAAATGGCCGCTACGGTGTTGTTGACCGATTCCTTGGAGTCGTTCCTGTAGAAATACGTCTTGTTCAAAGGTGAGTTTGAACCTAACGACAGAACCAGATCCGAATCCTTACCTTCGCCAGTCGTAGTGAATACTGGCGACATGGTGGACGCGTCTGACTTATCAGACTTGTCGCTGTCTACAGAGGAACCGTACTCAGCCGGGGTCTTCAAAAGTTTGGCCATGGAAGCACCAATTTCCAAATCCAAGTCCAAGTCATTTTCATACTTTCGAGATTTGGAAGCGGGTTTGTAAGCAACTTTATCGTTCTTACTCTTGATTCTTGAGTCTAGATAACTCGGTTCAGGGATGGATAAACTTTTTGTAATGTTTATCGCGGAAGTCTTACTACTTCCTTGTTTAGTAATATAATTTGATTGAGATAGCGGGGGGGCCGTCTCATCTGGTTCTAAGTCGCTTGTTCCAGCGACTCCAGAAGAGCCTGAGCCCGATGAAGATGTTGAAGATGAGGCAGTCGGTAGGGTATCATTTTTGGACGGGCTATTTCCCATAAGTGGCTAGACTTGAAATGAGATAGGGGTGAGCGAGAAGGTGATGAAACCAGAAAAAATCGGAAAGTGGAGGTAAGTATGAGGTCTTACGGTACTTGATGTATTGGTCAGTTACTGGAGGTAAAAGATAAAAGATGAGTTTGGATGGAAGTGGGTTGGAGAGTTGGGGATCTAACTGTCACAAGAATCTTACAAATTATATTTGTCCCAGTGTTATTTTGGGCGCGCACGTCCTTTTCCATCGGGGTAGTGTGTTAACCGCGCAAGCTTCGAGATAGACGAAGAAGAAGGAGTGGACGGACATTAGTCACTGGACGGAGACAGTAGAGTAGAAAAAAAGACACGCTGCTTCAGTTTCACTGGAGTCTCTTTATAAAATCTCTCGCTAATCTCTTTCGCCAATTTCTCGCCAGTCTCTCTCGACAATTCGTCTCGTACAGCCTACAGAAACAATAGGAGAAGCGCACTCGTGGTCTAGTAAAAATTGGCAAAGTATTACATAATCTCTAAGCCAACAAGAGAACGGGATTACGGAAATTTAGAAGTTATGGACAGACTACGATCGCCATCACTAAGTATGTCGATAATTAGAAATCCCTACATACTCCGAATGCATTCTTTCGATTGGATGGATTTTCGGATACGAGAGTCGCAAATGAAATTGGCAGAATTTTGTGACGGAAATATTCAAAAAATAAGTCCGCCCATTGGACGATGCGGTTTCCTAATTTAATGATTCAATTTGTGTTAGAAGAGTGTCAGAGAAGTTTATGAACGAGTTGTTTGAGACGTGGTTATGGAAATGGTTGTGAAAGTAGCTGTAAAAGTAGAGTGCAAGAAACTTTAAAGGTAGCTGTAACTGTTAGTCGTCTACTACGTGATTCTAGAATAACCGATATCACGTGATATATTGTGAAATCAAGAGATATGAACGTCTAGATGTCTTAGAGATATTAACGACACTTTCAATCAGTAGATGATTGTGCATTTCCTCAGCTATTCAACATAATTATAAATACTTTCTCCGGTCCAGACCCATAAATTCAGAAGTGTTTTGGATTTAGCCAGAATCGTGAGACTCCCACAAGGAGGGAGATCACCCAGACACACTAAGTTGAAATTGCTGCAACGGAGAAAGTGGATAGAAACGAGGTTGCTCTGTTCCAATATGTGCAACAATTTTATTTTATGAAATCGCCTCCGATAACTGACTTTAGAGCCTAAAACCTAAAACATAAAACTTAAACTCTAAATAATATCAAGAACTTAAAACCTTAAACCTAAAAACCTAAAACCTAAAACCTAAAACCTAAAACCTAAAACCTAAAACCTAAAACCTAAAACCTAAAACCCTAAAACCTAAATACCTATAACTTTAAAACTTTAGAACTTTAAATCTCTCGGATTTACTATTCTTATGGCCCTAGGTTCCAAACTTCTGCACTTTCTTAGATAACACTTAAACAAATTGTTCAGGTAAGCATATCCAGAACAATGTTAATCTTTTTAAATTGGTAGAGTGTAAATAGGGAATATTGCGAATTAGAGAGTTTGAATAGTGAACTATGACCAAAGAGAATATATCTCTCAAAATTAATTCACTGATAGTTATGATTAGTTAAGTAACAGTGTCTCTAATCTGAGTTAAGTTACACCTTCGCTAAGCTGACGTCTTCGATCTTCTGTTCAATCACTTATATGTACTTTCTCGTTGTCTGTGGTTAATTATAATTATCAATCACTAATTATTGACGCCTTTCATTGAATATTTATAGGTTTCATTTGATTAAATATATCTATCTATCAAGTGGCTCTTATATTTAATCAACTAGTTGGTTATGTTGAGCTCTTTACAAGAACTCGTACTTTCTTTAGGTAAATGGCTGCAAAATTGTCGCGATGAAATGTCGGAATTAAGAAACTCCTCACACCTCCAGAGACTATTTATAAGATATTTGAATCACGAATTGGATAAAAGAAGATTCTTGGAGTGGAAGCTTGTGTGATATTCCTTTGGTGGAATATTGAAGTATCTAATGAAATTGGAAAAATATAAATCACCGAGCGTACTTCACTATATAAATATTCTCTAGGGCCGTAATATCATAGAAATCTACAAATCTAGGTATAAGTGAAATAACTCTGTATTACTTAAGGTAAGGATTAGATAGCTATATCATAAGTATGAACTATTAGTGAAGAACTCATCGCGTTCTATATGGTTCTAGTAATTTTAGCCATATATGCTTTTTCACGGATATTTATTGGGCTAAGTGGCCCTGCGCTCGTTGTTGGTCAGTAATTTACCCACCAACTTGTCTGTATTTGTCCAGAATCGCCAGTAGTTTATGAAGATCTAGTAATGTGAGTATTCAGATAATACAGAGCATGTTAATTACTGAATTTTTTGATTTCTATCTGATCCTAACTTCGAAAACTCGCAGGTTTCGGACGTCCGACTGGTTTCTAACACTCAGTCTCTCACTGATTAAATATTCCACATCTAAACGATTCTCGCTCCTCTCAAACATTCCTCTTGTCATTCCATCACCTTCATCCTCTTACCACTAAATTTCCCATTCTCTCCAAATCTCCCATCTCTGCAAATCTCCCATCTCTGCAAATCTCCCATCTCTCACTCCTCAAACTCGCCTTAATCTATCTAACAAATTCTCGCACCCTCATAGAATTTTATATCGCACTATGATCCACCTTCTTAAACGGACAATGAGTAGAATTGAATCGGCAGGATGTCTCATAATCGGAGACGAGGTGCTCAATGGTAAGATCTTGGATACGAACTCGTACCACTTCGCAAGACATTGCTTTAACGACCTCTCGATCCCACTTAAACGGACCATAGTCTGTGGAGACGACAAACAAGATATCACCAAATCGCTTGATTTGTTGCTTAACCAGGACAAGGTCGATTACGTGGTGACGTCAGGGGGTCTCGGAAGTACTCACGACGATATTACGTACGAAGTTTTGGCCAACTACTTTGGTGTGGAATGTGGACTCGACGACGAGGTGGTGCAACGGATGAAATCTATAAGATCAAGTTATCTCGAGAAACTCAACCCGGAGCAGGTCCAGGCGTTTTATAAGATGGCGACGTTGCCGATCTCCAACGCTACCACCAATGTGTCTAAGATTTATGTTGACGATTCGTTGTGGTTTCCGATCGTAGCCATCAACCATCGAGTCTACGTGTTACCGGGAGTTCCGAGTCTATTCACAAAGCTTATTAGCGCGTTGGAATCACATATAAAGGCCCGGATTCCTCTGTCAGATACTCGTCTCGTCCGTTTCTATGTGAAAACGGTGTCTGGAGAGACTCAGTTTGCTCCATATCTCACGAGACTCCAAGATAGCGTGGATGAGAAGTTCGGCGCCCAGGTAGTGAAGATCGGCAGTTATCCCCATTTCAACTGGAAAAATACCACCATTTCCATCATTGGAAGAATTCCAGATGTTTCCCTAGAGGAATTACGGTTGATTGTTGATGATGTGGTGGGAAATGTGGGGGGTGATGCTACAGAAATCTCACAAGTTGACGAGGATAAGTTGACCAATGAAGATCCTAAGTTGTAAACAGGTTAGAATGAATAGTTAGAACAGCTAAAACAACTAAAACATCGAGATCTCGAGAAAGTTGATCATTTCTTGTTAAAGATATAATCTCGGGATGTTCAAGAGGTAAATCGATAATCTGATAATTATGACGTATTGCTCTGAATTGAATATCCACAGAGTTGCGAGAGTAATATCCCCAAGAGTGAAGGATCTATAGAGTTATGATCTGTAGCAAATAGTCGTCTGATTTCTCGGTAATTGTCGATTATCTACAGAGTTAGGCTCTGAAATAGTCGTTTTGTTTCCTCGATTAACTTCTGAGGATTGCAATATCTATAGAGATCTACAGAGTTAGGCTCTGTGGCAAATAGTCCTTATTTCCTCTTGTTTCCTCGATCATCTGAAATAAAAACTCTGGTAATAATACTCGATCTCCACCAATAATCTCCACCAATAATCTCCACTAAATCATTAAAACACTTCGCTACGTTCAGTGTAAATCATTAACCAATACCTCGCTACGCTCAGTATTGATCCTACGCTCTTGTTGTTGTTGCTCTGTTGTTGCTTACTATTTATTGAATACATATAGAGTCACTTCCACTACGTACACCCCTCTATAACTTGTCTTGGAATGCTTTAATGACGCTTTCCACAGCAGCTTCAATACCTTCTGGTTTGTCTCCCATACCTTGGACAATGTTGCCCTTACCACCGGCCTTACCACCAATGTGTGTAGAGACAGCCTGGCCCAACTCGGTGGAGTTGACACCCTTGGCAATAGCTTCGTCACTAACGTAACATCCGTGGGCAACCTTATCGTCAGTACCAGTGATCAAGTAGATAGACTTGGTTTTATGAGACTTTTTGATTAAGTTGATGGCTTCGGTAATGGCCTTTGCGTTGGCGTTGATAGGAACATGCTTGACGAAGAATTCACCAATTTCCTTTCCACTCAACCATTCGTTGACGGCTTCCAAGGTCTTCTTGGATTCTTCCTTTTGTTTGGCCTTCAATTCGTCCTTAATTGACTTGTCCAACTTGTTGAACTTTTCAGTCAACTTTTGTTTGTCCAAGACAGAAATGGATAATTTCTTCAATGCAACACCCAATTCCTTGGTTTTGGCTTCCTTATCGGCTCCGAAAGGTAAGGTGGTAGCGGCGTCTAAAGATTCACCAAACTCACTGGCGATTCTTTGAACTTCGTGAGCTTCGCTACCGGTGACGGCAACGATTCTTCTAATACCTTTGGCAATACCACTTTCTTCAATGATCACCAAATCTTTAATTTCACCTGTTTTAGTTACGTGGGTACCACCACAGAATTCAATGGAGACCTTACTCCAGTCAGCTTTGGATGGGTCAGCAACCAAATCTTCGACTGGAACTCCAATAGAGACAACTCTTACTGGATCTGGGTAAGTTTCCCCGAAAACAGCTCTCAATCCATTGATGGATTTAGCAGTAGTCAAATCAACATCTTTAGAATACACCGTCTTGTTGGACTTGATATACTCGTTGGAGATGGTCTCGACCTTGTTCAATTCCTCTGGCTTCAAAGCTTGCTTATGACTGAAATCGAATCTCAACTTCTCTGGAGAAACCAAAGATCCCTTCTGATCAATACCGTCACCCAAGACTTCCTTCAATGCATAGTTCAAGACATGGGTACCAGTGTGGTTGTTTCTGATTGGCCATCTTCTCAATTCGTCGTAAGTGGCAATGACTTCGTCCTTCAAGTTCAAGGTACCTTCCTGGATGTAACCAGTATGCAAAACGTAACCACCGTACACTTGGACGTTAGAAACGTTGAATTCGGCCTTACCGTCAATGACTATCTTACCGGTATCGTATTCTTGACCACCTTGTTCGGCGTAGAATGGAGATTTGTCCAATAAGATCCCGTATTGTTTGGCGGTGTCGGTGATGGAGTCTACAAAGGAGGCACCGTCGTAAATAGCAACGATATTGGTCTTGATGTTGTCAAGGCCATACTTGGCAGAGTCATCAGTCTTTGGGACGGCGGCATTGTTGTCTAATTCAGATAAAGAGTGGACATCCAACTTGACCAAAGTGGCAGCATTCTTACTACCGGTAGCCTTAGAAGCTTCTCTCGACTCTTCCTTGGCCTTTTCAAAGCCTGGCTCGTCGATCTTGAGGCCAGCTTCTTCTGCCATCAATCTGGTCAAATCAACTGGGAATCCATAGGTATCGTACAATCTCCAAACATCCTTACCAGATAATGTTTGCTCTGGAGTCTTGGAAGCAATGATAGCATATTGTTCAAACAACTTTTCACCTCTGTCCAAAGTCTTTGCAAAGGATAATTCTTCTTCGTTCAAGATTTCCTTCAAGTCAACAGCACCCTTGACAATTTCAGGGAAGATTTCCTTGTTTTGTTCAATAACCACATCGACCAACTGTTGGAAGAACGAACCAATTGGATAGTTCATATACTTACGAACATAACGAGATCCTCTTCTCAAGATTCTTCTCAAGACGTAACCTCTACCTTCGTTATTAGGTACTCCACCGTCACAAATGGCGAATGTCAAGGTTCTGACGTGGTCAGCAATGACTCTGTAGGCAGTATCAATACCGTCGACATCTTCAGCTCCAAACTTACCGGTGTATGGTCTAACGCCAGTAATTTCTCTGATCTTATCGAAGATTGGGCAGAAAACATCGGTGTCGTAATTGGAAGACTTGTTTTGCAAGATGGAAACCAATCTTTCAAAACCCATACCGGTATCGATATGTTTGGAAGGCAACGATCTCAATGACGAATCTGGTTCTCTATTGTATTGCATAAAAACAACGTTCCAAACTTCTAACACGTTTGGATCGTCCATGTTCACCAAACTAGACGCGTTTCTGCCACCGATTCTATCATAATGGATTTCAGAACATGGTCCACAAGGACCTTGGTCACCCATTTCCCAAAAGTTATCGTGGACGTCACCAGGTAAAATATGGTCCTCGGCAACACCGACATCCAACCAGAATTGTTTGGCTTCCAAATCTGGTAACAAACCTTGGGACTCTTCACCTCCAAAATATGTGACGTACAAGTTGTCTGGGTTCAACTTGTAAACAACAGTCAACAATTCCCACGACCAGGTAATGGCCTCTTTCTTGAAATAGTCACCGAATGACCAGTTCCCCAACATCTCGAAGAAAGTGTGATGGTACGAGTCTCTACCAACATCCTCCAAATCGTTATGTTTACCACCGGCTCTGATACACTTTTGAGAATTGGTGGCTCTCTTTAAACTGGCAAACTCCGATGAAGGATCCACAGTTCCTAAGAAAATAGGCTTGTATTGGTTCATACCGGCGTTAGCAAACAAAAGAGTCGGGTCATTGTGAGGAACAACAGACGACGAAGAAATGTACGTGTGGTCTCTTTGGGTTTTAAAATAGTCCAAGAAAGTCGATCTGACCTTGGAGGCAGTCCATTCGTTACTAGTTGTTGACATTGTTCTAGTAATAAACTTTCTTATCATTCACTATGAGATCGTTGGTGTTAATTACTCATTCGTATCTGTAGAGGTTTAAAAAAAATTTCGAGAAGGTCGTGTGAGGGATAATTGGGAAATGGGGATTCCCCAGTTAGCTCAAAGAATTACATCGAAAGAGAGGTAACGTAAGGGTTAAAGCAACGGATGGGTATTGTAGTCTATATATCTGGATCTGAGATGTAGGTGTAGTGTATAGTTTATTAACGGGACGAAAAAGCTAATTTTTTGGCCAGTAGCGAGCCATCTCTTCACTATCTGGGGCATCCCCATCAGGTTGAGTATCTACAGTAACTCATGTATCTACAGTAGCTACAGTAACTTGATCGTTTCTTCAGTAGGACAAGCTTCTCTACTACATTACGTCACTTATTCATTTAAACAATTTCGTTCTACATTCTTCTCATGAACTGCTAGACTGATGTAATAATAACAATTTATTGAACAAACACTAATATAAAACAAATAAAGAAATAAAGACGAATAGAAGTGACTCCGCTTGAGTCTGATTGTAGATATGAGACCTTATTGTAGGCTCAACTATCGTCTCATGTTGTGTAGGTGGATATTACCTCTCATTCCGTGGGAATGGTCGTGAGCCTGGACACTAGGGTCGACATTAGGGTCAATGTTTGGGTCTACTGGAGCGTTTTGGGAGTGGAGAGCGGCGGCAGCGGCAGCAGCGGCAGCAGCGGCAGCGGGTGTGGCTTCAATTGCAGCAATCACAGCAGCATCCTGTGCAGAATGTGCATGTTGATTAGGGTCGCTGTGCAAATGTTGAGACAATCCCGGGATTTGATGATGAGCAAGGTGACTCATATCTGGAGGCGAGTAGTGGTCAGGGGCCGAGTTTGCTCTGTTCAATGGCTTTTCAACCAATGTTCTAGAGTACTTCAGTCTCTTTTTCTTACCAAGAGGTTCAGGAGCATGGTTGTGAATGGGGTTGATCATTCTCAAAATCCAGATGTCAGTCATAGAATCGTTTTCAAGTCCACTGTCTCCTAACCCGTTTGGAAGCTGTGAAAGCTTGTCATCTAAGTTAGAATCTGGAGAGTGCTTCTTGGACTTCTTCTTATCCTTGTCTGGAGGATACAAGTTGGCGACCAATCTGTAGCCACACTTGTTTCTCTTGGTGTAGGCGATTCTCTGTCTCTTGGTAGAGTCCTTAACAGTAGTTCTGAAAGAACCGGATCTCTCACACTGAAAGTAAACAGCTTTAGGCTTCGAAGAATTGATAACAATCTTACATCTCTCGTCATTGCCAAGAGTGTACTTGACGTATTTGACAAGTTCCTGCTTGCTGGTAAACGTCTTGATGATTTCGTTTTCAATGTATCTCGAGGTGAGAACTCCGCCAGTCATGTATTCCTCAGGCAATTCCTGGTGCATTTGGTGTTGGTGAAGTTGCTGTTGCTGTTGTTGGTGATGTTGTTGCATCTGTTGTTGGTGGTGTTGTTGTTGTTGGTGTTGTTGGAATTGCAATTGTTGATGTTGGTGCAATTCTTGTTGTTGGAGTTGTTGTTGTCTTCTTTGGAGCTCCGCCCTGTGTTGGAGCTCAGCAGCAGCAGCAGCAGCAGTAGCAGAGTAACTGTTTTGGTGATGGGGATGGAATTGATTAGCTTCGTCAGCATTAAGGCCAGATCCATATCCTGAAGCCGATACAGCAGCTGCGGCAGTAGCAGTTACGTTATCATAGTCAGGTCTCGACGACACGGAGTCCGCATATTCCGGCTTCATGTGGCCATTTGGATTCACGGTTGATCTCTCACTAGATGTTGAAGGTCCCAGCATACTGTTTGTTTCGTTTTATATAGGTAAGTTGTCTAGAGATAAACAATCCTGCACATGTACAAAAAAATGGGTATACAGGTCGTTGTTGTTTTTATTCCTTTCCTTCATGCAAATTTTCAGGTTTTGGTGATGTTTTTTAACCCGCAAATTACGTAAGCGGGGGATTGCAGGTTGCGCCCGATTTGTTTACATCTGACTTTTATATATTTACAGGTTGTATTAAAATCGGAAATTCTGCAGGATACGCGAAATACAGCGTATTTGTGTAATATTGAACTTTTACAGGTTGCGCGAGAGTTTCTTCCCTACGTTTTACACTTTACTCCAGCTAAATCGTACAGTCATTCTCGATCCTTAACTATGGCAGCCGTTAAAGATGTTGTTGGCGAGATCCAATATGAATGGGCAGACCGAGAATTACATTGGCTCACGTCACAAATTATAACCCCCGAGTTTCCCCAAATCATTGAGACGTTGGAGATGTGTTCCAACCTTCTTCTCTATAATTCACCAGAACATCCAGATCCCAGTAGACGGATAGAAAGAGGACCTCCAATCAAATTGCCACTATCTTCCACGAAGCTGGAAGCATTGAAAGGAATAATTGTACGTGACGGAGCTTATGTCACCCAATTACAAGTACAATTTCGAGAACATACATTTAATAAGTTGATCAACCGATTACATTTACGAGAACCCATATTGCTCGACCAGATTCTTCAAGCAAAGAAGTCGATTGATGCTGCTATTGCGTGTATCAAGGACCTAAGCAAGTTTACAGAATGTTCTCATGCTGTACACTCCCAATTGGTGAGCACGTTCCATACTCTCCTTCAGCATATCCAAGAAGCAAAGAATAACTTGCAACTTCCAACAGATCCCAACTTGGTGTTTCCGGTAAATGTCACCTCCGCACAAGCATTTGAACCTGAACTTCCGCCTACCATATCTCTTGATTTGTATATCAGTCAGGCTGAGGTATGTATTGATGTAAAGAGTCTTCATCGTGTGACGGAAAAGCCATGGAGCGAAATCGAATCTACAAGTGGAATGTCGTATATTGACAAACTTCGTGATGAAATGAAACTCCCCCTGAGTCATTCTTCATTGAGTCCCATGGCAATTACTCCAGTCGCGCCTCTTCCTGCTCCGTTGAATATGGCTGATATTGAGGATAGACTTAACGAATTAACCACGAAGGACAGTATCAAGGACGGCGTAGGCTCAAAGTCTGGTGCAGGCACCAGTTCTGGACTATTCAGTTCGGTTTTGAGTCATCTCCGTCACAAACACGAGCCTGTTGAGTATATCACCAAATGTATCACATTCAACAAAATGGTAGTCATGGTAAAGAAAAAAATCGAGGTCTCGTCGCCCGACCCAGTCCTCGTAAGTGCATTCACAAAATTGGATAGTATAGAATATCTAATAGGCAGTTTTCTTGAAAATCTCAGTTGTCTTTTAGATTCTTTATAGTTTTATAAATTTGTTGCAAAAAATGAGAGAATTTTTGAATTTACAACCATAATAAATTTTACAAGTTTCCACCAACAGTGAAAGATAGAATCAAGTAACGGAGAATCGAGGACAAGACAGTGTCGGGATAATCGTGACAATATCGGCACACATCGTGACAATACCACACGATTGATCGACCAATACACGCTCAATTACACCTTCAAGTTCACCTATCTTTCATCGTTTCAAGGAGTGAAATCATACAACACATAACTATCGGATCAAAGCTGAGTAGTAGTTACCTGAAACAAATTAAGTCAGATCATTCTGATCATTTTACAAACTGGATATCTACAGTCTAGTAGTTAAACGAATTTTATATTGGCTCCCACTAGACTGTAATTGAGCGACATTTATAATAACGTGGGGTAACATAAACAACAATACAACGCTACTAGAAGAGGCAAAGGCACCAAAATGGCAGCCAGCAATAACCTATATCTTATTTCAGTAACTACTAACACTTAATGGATTTCAATCTGCGTGTCTTTACTAGTATAGTGGTTATCTCGCCTCGGCACAAAAAGTGAACTTTTACCGTTGCGAAGATTGTCGACTCCATGGGAATACAAAAGTGGATAATAATCTTGAGTTTGTTGATGATATTTTTCACCCATAGTAAAATTATAAATACTATACAACGTTCCATCATATCTACTAGAAACTCTACTTTATTTAAGTCACTGTCCCTTCGTTATATTCACTTATCGACTTCACTCAACTCGTCCATGTCCACTATACTCGCAGACTCAGCTTCTATCGAGAAACCAAATACTGACAATCGTTCATACCGTCTTATCAAACTCGAGTCTAACGATCTCCATGTCTTACTTATAAACGAACCTGGTGCCGATAAATCCGCTGCCTCGTTGGATGTCAATGTTGGATCATTTGCTGACAAAGAATATGGCATCCCAGGGTTGGCTCATTTCTGTGAACATCTACTCTTCATGGGTACCGAGAAGTATCCAGAAGAGAATGAATATTCCCGTTATTTATCCCACCATTCTGGCCATTCAAATGCCTACACATCAGCTGAACATACAAACTACTACTTCCAAGTAAGTTCCGAGTATTTGGAAGGTGCATTGGATCGCTTCTCGCAATTCTTTATCTCGCCATTGTTTAGTAACAGTTGTAAGGATCGTGAAATCAATGCTGTTGATTCCGAAAATAAAAAGAACCTTCAAAATGATATGTGGAGACTCTACCAATTGGATAAATCAAAAAGTAACTTAGAACATCCATACAACGGATTTTCAACAGGAAACTATCAAACTTTACACGTCGAACCAACGAGTAAAGACATAAACGTTCGTGACATTTTGCTTGAGTTTTATAAAAGTCATTATTCTTCAAATATCATGAGTTTGGTTATCTTAGGAAAAGAAGATTTGGATACTTTGTCTTCATTTGCAGTTGAAAAGTTTTCTACGGTTCCAAATAAATCATTTCCAAGACCAAACTATGATGGAAAAGTCATCTACAACCCAGAAAACTTGACCAAACTTTTAAAAGCCAAGCCTATCAAAGATGATCATAAATTGGAATTGTCATTTATGATTCCACATGATTTAGACGACAAATGGTCCATAAAACCTGACGGTTACTATTCTCATCTTTTGGGTCACGAAAGTAAAGGATCTATTTTGTATTATTTGAAGGAAAAAGGTTGGGTAACGGAACTTTCATCCGGTAACATGAAGGTTTGTCAAGGAAATTCGTTATTCATATTGGAATTTGACTTGACTCCACAGGGTTTGGATCATTGGGAGGAGATTGTCGTAACTGTATTTGAATACCTTAAATTAATCAAAGAGAACGATCCAAAGCAATGGATTTGGAACGAGATTTCAAACATTTCAAAGGTGAACTTCAAATTTAGACAAAAGACTGATGCTTCGTCAACTGTTTCCAAAATGAGTAACAGCTTGTACAAATTTATCGATGGTAATATTCCTCCTCAGTATTTATTAAGTTCCGGCATATCTAGAGAATTTAATAGTGAGGAGATTAAAAAGTATGGTGAATATTTGAATCCTGAAAATTTCAGAATCTCATTGGTCTCCCAATCTTTGGAAGGGTTGAACGATAAAGAAAAATGGTATGGAACGGAACATTCATATGAAGATATTTCTCAAGATTTACTCGCTGCTATCAAATCCGTTCAACATAATAGTAACTTACACTATCCAATTCCAAATGAGTTTATTCCTGAAAATTTCGATATTCTGAAACCAAAATCAGAATCTCCTCTCCTCAACCCCTATCTTATTGAGGATACTGAAAAGATTCAAGTTTGGTTTAAACAAGATGACAGATTTGAAATACCAAAAGCAACTATTGAAATGGTCATCCACTTACCAAGCTCTAATGTTGATGTAATCTCATCAACATATTCTGCATTGATTTCCGAATTGATCGAAGATGACTTGAACCAAATTACTTACTATGCTTCTTTGGTTGGGTTAAAAGTTAACATTAATTCTTGGAGACAAGGGTTTAATATCGAGGTTTATGGATACAACGATAAGTTGCCAGAATTGGCTGAGGTAGTATTGAAGAAATTCATGAACTTTAAACCAAGTAAGGAACGTTTTGAAGCCATCAAGTTCAAATTGAGTCAAAATTTAAAGAACTTTGGCTACAACTTGGGATACAATCAAATTGGTACACATTTCTTATTATTGGTCAATGACAAGACATACACCCATGAAGAAAAATTGAAGGTTTTACAAGATATTAGTTTCAATGATGTCTATGAATTTTCGACTAAGAAAATTTGGGAACAGGGTATTTTTGTGGAAACCTTGGTGCATGGAAATTATGATATCTCAAAGACAAGAGAGATTTCGCAATTTATCAGTAAACATATTAAAGAAATCAAACTGATTGAAGATGTTTCGAGTATCAGACTTCAAAACTATGTTTTGCAACCAAAGGAAACAATTAGATACGAACTTGCGTTGAAAGACACTGAAAATATCAATTCATGTATTGAATATTACTTCCAGATCAGCCCAAACGGCGACGATACTAAATTGAGAGTTTTGACTGATTTGTTAGGAACGATTATACGTGAGCCTAGTTTTAACCAATTAAGAACAAAGGAACAATTAGGTTACGTCGTCTTCTCAGGCGTGAAATTGGGAAGAACTTCATTAGGGTTTAGAGTATTGGTACAGTCAGAAAGATCTACCGACTATTTGGAGTATAGAATTGACGAGTTCTTGACCAAATTTGGAAGATACGTCAGTTCTTCATTGACAGACGGAGACTTTTTGAAATTCAAACAGGCGTTGAAAGATCTCAAGCTCACAAAGTTGAAACACTTGAAGGAAGAAACTTCCAGGTTTTTCAACTCGATTTCAGATGGATATTATGATTTCGAAGGAAGACTCAAACAAGTTGAGATTTTGGAATCTATAACCAAGCAAGAGTTTATTAAATTTTACTCTGATTATATTTCTAAAGAGTCTGAAAAGTCAGCTAGACTTGTTGTTCATTTGAAGTCTCAATGTGTACCAACACCAGCCGAATCGAAGTTAGTCCAAAGTGCAATTATTAACTTTCTTTACCGCAATGATCTTGAGATAAGTTCAGATAAGTTGGACACAATTATTGAGGCAAACTCGGAAAACTACCAGGAGTTAGTCAATGAGGTGGTTAAAGAACTCGAAGCGTCAGAACCAGATATTTTAACTAAGGATTTGTTGGCAGCAATTGAAAACGGAGTAAAAGACCCAGTTCCATCACAATACCCTTCAGGAGAATTGGTATCCAACATAAGTGATTTCAGAGCACATCACAAATTAGGAGGTATTCCACATCCAGTCAAACCTTTAAGTTCATATTACTATCCTGAAAATGATTCCCATCTTTAGGATAGAAAGAAAACCACAGTATAGATAATAATCAAGAGAAGAGCATTTACAAGGTATGGGAGAGCTATATTGATGAATAAAAGTGTTTATTAGACACTAGTATAAAATTAGCAGGATCTGGATACTTGCTAATAATATAATTAACCAGACAATCAACAATGTTAACACTGCTAACAAAGTAGTTATCTAGCACTCATCAAGATCAGTAATGGCTGCGAAAAATACAGGCACAAATACAAAAGCATCAATATAAAGCATATATACAAAGAAGACGGGGAGATTGTATTAACGTGGATATATACATGATTTATCCTTTTATAATCCTATACCACCCTCTTCTAAAAGGGTGAGTAGAGCTTTAGTAGATGAATATATATTGGATATTTATATATTTATGATACATAAAAATTACAAATATGAACACGATTAGAGTTTTCATAATGATGCTCGATGGGACACGAGAAATGAACTTCAGCTATCAGATTCTTTTATGAGATCAGGGAATGAATCCACCAGTTCAGATCTAGTCGGACTTATCATTGCTGATAATTAGCCGGACTTAACATTACTGATCTGGTCGGACTTAACAATACTTGTATAGCAGGACTTGACAATACTGATCTAGTCTTATTAGTGAATAGTAGATATCAGTGGACATTGGTGAATCTACGGAAGTCTAAGTGAATCTAAATGAATCCGATTGAGATTTAGTGACTTGTTGAAGACTGAGCGCAGAGTATATATGAATTGTCAAAGAGTTGAATACGCTGAATATTTATTTACTGAGTTAGATTAGGTGAAAAGAATATCTAGGAATAGCAATGTGGACTATTAAATAAGATACTGAGTACCAGAGATTTAATATCTCCCTAATAATCAGATACCTGAGAGAACTAATCGCTTCTCTCATTGTTCTTTTTGTATTTAGGCTGCAAATAATCTAACAGTATCAATTTTTATATGCAGTACATTAACATCTATAGATTCAGTTAGTGGAATATCGAGCATATTTGCTTGTACAAACTATTTTATCATCTAGGCCTACCGAAATAGACTCCACTGTAACATACACGAACTCACAGTAATTTTAGTCGGAAATTGCCCACAATAAACATAATTGATCTAGTCGCAGAAACTCGTATCATTAGACGGACTTGGTCAAATATAGGTCCATGTTTCTACACCAGCTCAACTTAGATTTAACCGAGGGTTTACTTGAATTATCTACTGAAACACCAGACTCCACTTAAACACTCAAGTAAATGTTTTAGCTCATAATAATCAACAAGAGCAACACTTTTCCGACATTTTTGTAGCACTTTATGATTTTCCTCACTTTCATATTTGTCTCCATATTTCGTGCACTTTCAAACATCAAAACATCAAAACTTCAAACTATTTACCACCAGATCTCTTCCCAACATAATGACGTTACATCTCAATAAAATCAGTGAGACATATTTTGACAAGCTCTTCAAGCACGAGAAGGGGCTGAACACTTCGTCCAAAGCGCGAGTTCTCCTTCTAGACCAATTTACAACCCCCATAATCTCCATGTGCTACACGCAATCACAACTCCTTCAACGAGATATAATCTTGATCGAGTTGGTGGAGAAACAGAAATCGCTCAATATCATGAAACATTTGGACTGTATAGTGTATATCAAGCCAGACAAAGAATCGATACAACATTTGATTGCGGAATTGAACAGCCCCCACTTCAACAGCTACCAGGTATTTCTCAACAACACCATTGATAAAAACCAATTGGAGAAACTAGCGGAGGCCGACGAATACGAGGTCGTCAGCAATATGGTGGAGATATTCCAAGACTACTTGATCGTCAACGATAACTTGTTTATGACAGCGAGAGGAGACCAAGCACGCCAGACACGGAACTATATCGACCAATCCAATTCGCTCACAAGCCTCTTGCTTTCGCTCAAAAAATGTCCTATCATCAAACACGAGTCCAATTCCGTCGATCTCAAACGTCTTGGATCCGAAATCTTGTATTCGATAAATTCCAACTCCAACAATAATCTTTTTGACGATTTGAACAGACTGTCAGATCATCCTCCAATTCTCTTATTGCTTGAAAGAAACAACGATCCCATCACTCCGTTGATTACACCATGGACGTACCAATCAATGATCCACGAATTTATCGGAATCCACAAGAATATCGTAGATTTAAAGGATTCCAATGAAAAAGTCACGTTGACCGAAGTTCTGGATAAGTTTTACAGAGAATCCATGTATTTAAACTATGGAGATTTGACGGAAAAGTTCCAGAAATATGTTGAAGAATACAAGAAGCAAACCAAACAGAGTTCTATAGAGAATTTGAAGACCCAGAATTTAAACGAGTTGAAGAAAATGTTAACTAAATTCCCTGAATTCAAAAAATTGTCCTCAAATATCCTCAAACACTTGAATATCATCAGTGAGTTAGATAAAGAGATTGTTGCCCAAGATTTATGGGAGATCGGCGAGCTCCAACAATCGATCATTTGTAGTCTGGACTCCCAACTGGTTTTAAAGAATAGAGTCATGGAAGTACTTGGAAATATCAAAGTCTCGACCGTCAACAAGATCAAGTTGATTTTGCTTTATTCAATAAGATTTCCGAGCACCAATGAATTGTCATTGTTCACGAGCAAATTAAACGATCCAGCGATGACGAATCCCTTGCCCACCTTATCACAATTGTCACTTATTAAAAAGTTTAGAACTTTGTTCAGTTCCAATATTCCTCCTGTCTCACATACGAATAATACACTCGGTAATATTTTTAACAAGAAAATCACAATCAACGATTTCTTCAACAGTCGGAGCCAACCAAAATCTGACAATGTCTACATGCAATATGTCCCTAGATTGAGTGATATTTTGAGCAACTTGATAACTCCTCAAGAGAACTCGACCCAGACTCCGTTATCGACATTGGTTCCTGATATAGTATCCAAACAGTACGGCAGTAACTTGCAATACGAACCAGTACAAGATATTATCATATATATCAGAGGAGGAGTAACATATGAAGAATCCAGACTTGTTTATGAACTAGGAAAATCAAACAAGAAAATCAATTTGATCATTGGAGGTGACACCATACATAATAGCGAGAGTTGGTTGAACAATTTGTACGATTTGGTCAATGAATCTGAAGAAGTTGGAAATACAGTTCCAGATAGAAGAACACAATTAAGGGATATCTTATAATTAACTAGAATAAATCAAGAGAAACCTGGAAGTACAAAATAGAAGAGGTGAAAGATATCTTGAAATGATTGTATTACAGTTAGCTAAGATAAATAGAATACAGTCTAATGAGAATTGGTAATCTGAGCTTCTAACAAGATAGGTAATTTAGACTGAGATAGGCAATTTAGACTGAGATAGGCAATTTATAACTGGGATGAGCAATTTATATCTGAGATGAGCAATTTAGACTAGCCATCAGGAAATAGGTGAAACAATTTGACCGGGAATACACAATGGTTAGAAATATGAAGTAATGAATTTAGAGAATCCTCAAGAACTCTAATAAAATTTAGAAAAACCCTCAAGAACTCTAATAAGACGGTCTGAACCCCTTAGATTTATAACGAGATCAAGCTGGATCATTCTAAAAATCCTCTATGACTCTTAATTACAAGAAATGGTCGCTTCTATGGAGCATATTTCCCGAACATTTGTTCCCAACTAAGAATTTTCTCCGTCAAAACCTCCATACGTGTCAAGTTCTGGTTGAAATTGTTGATCACATTATTGCTCTCGTCATCAATGTTGTGCTGGTTGGTTTCCGTCTTTTCCTTGTAGTTGAACAATTCGATTTTATGGCCCTTTTCCTCCTCCAACTCGACCTGGGTTCTTCCTAACCATTCTAATATAGCACCAGTTCGTTTCCGCAACTCAAATACTGTGGATTTCTCGGCCACGAACCGAGGTTTGGATGCTTGGTTTATTAATTCGTCTTTGCTCATTGGAGCGGCATCTTGGCTAGAATTCTTTTTCGAGTTGGTTGGTCTGGGTTCAACGGTTTTTGGTTTTTTCGGCTTGGCTGATCTTGGTCGTGGTTTGGATCTTCGGACGGTTTCCACCTTGACCTGTTTGTCCTCAACGTCTTCATCATCGTCCTCTAGGTTCGAAGGATCTTGTTCGATATTGTCGGACTCAGCAGCATTCGACTCCTGTTTTGGCTTGGATTTCTCGGGGGTGACGTTCTTTTTGCGTTTAGACAAACTTTTGCTTGAAGAATCCGATCCAGACACGTTTGCATCCGCTTTACGTTTCTTAGACTCTTCCAAAACCAACCCCGATTCTTTGGCACTTTCTCGTAACGCTTTTTGGAGCTGTTCGTCGTACGAATCGTCGTAATGTCTTCGTTCTTTACGAGACGACTTGTGATCATTGGCGCCTCCATCTTCCGGTGGTGACGGTGCTGTTGCTGACAACAGTCTCTTGCTTCTCGGCTTGGGCTTGTTGGTGCTCTGGCCAGCCACAAGACTTTCAAACGGCACCTTTCTCCGCTTATAGTTAACTGGCTTGTATAGCGTCCGTATAACCTCGTTCCCTTCGTATATGAACACGTGTAAATCCGGCTTACACAATTCACACCAGTACTTGTCTGGGACGTCGTAGTTGGCAAAGAGCCCCACACAATATCCATGCTGCCACACGGAACACTTATCGCATTGAATAAAGAGGCCCACATCGATTTTGATCTGGCCCTCCTTCTGTAACACGTCTGCTAGCACCAGATTTACCGACGTCGGTGATACTTCATCCTCTCCACAAACACATCGTGTAACTTCCTGGTCATCATCGATATCGTCTTCACCTTCGGCCTCGTAGTTGTTGACTTCGTCTTCCTCGGGGAACTCCGACGCTTCGGTTTGTGAGTACGGCTTGGATCTTCCGGAACGACGTGACATGTTGTTGTGGCTGTAGATGTAATTGAGCTCAGAATTGTATATTTACAGGTTTAGATGAAGGTCGTGTAGCGACAATTTGCGGATCTGATGTTTGGACCTAGAATAGTTAGCGGAAGAATCAGAGATAGAGAGAATTATCAGAAATAGAGAGAATTATCAGAAATAGTGAGAATTATCAAAGATAGCGACGGCAATGTGAGGCTAGAGAAGAATTGTAGAGGATAGAGGATAGAGGTACGCTTACTGCGCTTGCTAGTAGAATAACTGGTAGTCTGCTCCACTCTTAGGAATCGTATTCGACGAATAGACAACTCTAGAGGCATATAGGAACCGGAAGAGATAGGAACGAAGAGCTCAGGACGCTAGAACCGAACTATTTTGAGCAATCTCATAATTACCCCATAGCTATCCCATAACTAAAAGATGATTTGGAATAAGATCTCGAGATTAACAATCATTCAACAATAATTGATATTTCTTCATAATAACAAATTGATAACTTTTGTAATATCTACAGTTAGAGCACGGGAATTATACTATTGTGCATAGGATGCTGGGATTAATATCCCTTAGTCATTATTATATCGGATAAGGCTATAGTTGGCCGTCAGAGTATAATTATTCCGAGTTGATCATGAGTAACGAAGGGTTCTTATCGAAGATATAACACGTGACTATAATCACATGACTATATACTTCCGGCCTAACTTCGAGCTTACTCTACTTAACATTTCCTTCTTCATTGATATAATCAAGACCGTCGGTAGTAGGATTTTCATGTAGAAGAAGACTTATTTCACTTAGTATCTGAAACCGTTATTTTAATCGTAATTTGACCCCGAGATTTTACTCCGAAGCCGGAGCCATATAGTTGTGTAACTTCTAGACCATGTAATTCGGGTAACTCCTAAACCATTTCTAACCGGCACGGAATCCTTCGCAGATTCCTCCACGGTTAAAACTCTAATGACACATAGTTAGCTTTCATAGGTTCTCCAAATGTGGAGAAATGAAATGAAAAGTTTCCTCCGGATTGTGCATACAAGTGCCGCCCGAATCATACACGGAACGGAGTTAAAAAATGCATATGACTGCAAAATATAAAACTCACCAGAACGAGAGGCCAGAGGGAAACAATAGGAGCAGGCCGACTCTGGTCAAACAAGACAGAATAAAGTTTATATTGAGAGGGACTGATTCGAACTGTCATAGCACTACGGAATTATAGCTACAATTTGGTCCAATTTCCAACATCAGAAAGCAGTTAATAGGAAACTAACCCTAGGCGAAATGAACTCCGACGGGATAGGGAGTCTCGAGGAAATGAACTGTCAGGAGCTGAACTCTGGGAAATGAACTCTCAGGGAACTGTCACAGAACACGCACAAGACCTACGCTTCGCTCAGTTACTTGAATAGAACTGATAGTGTATTGCATCATCTAGAATTGTACAGAAAATACAGAAATAAATAGTTCGTTTTTTAACGTGAATAAATGACTTTTAGCCTAGTTTCCCACAACTAAGGATCCATTTCTGTCGTAGATACCAGGACTTCTCATATAAGGATCCAACTTGAGATAAAGGTTGGACATTGCCACACTCAATTGTATCTTGTCCTGTAAGTAACGCTCACTGACTGCAGGACTGGTGGCCTCGATCCATTTGGCTGTTGTTTCGAGGAACCTGAGTCTCAAGTCGTCGTGTTCTTTTCTCATGGCACGGTAGTTGGAATCTTTAGGTTTTGGAGGATCCACATGGTGTGGTTCTGGAACTGCATAACTGGATCCAGTGAGATTCTCTCCACCCAAGTTTATAGGAATATATTTTGAATCAATGAATCCACACAATTCTTGGTAATTCTTGGTAAAATGAATCTTGGATGCAACTACTGGATCCAACCAGTTCTTGACGATATTCCACACAGTGGAGAAGATCCACGGAGCATTGTGAATAAATATACGGCCCAAAGATTCTGGGTAGTGGGCTTCAAAAACATCCGCTAAGAATTTGATCGATGTGTAATCAGCATTTTTTAACGAGAAGCCAGTCAAGTCAAACACAATGGAAACGGTATCAGCAGAGTCATTGACTTCTTTCAAGAACAACCTACACCATTCGATCGTCACCACAGCATATCTTTGAGTTTCGGCAGCTGGAGAATCAGAACCAAAATGCTTTTTGGCTTGAAACCAAAATACTGGGTTATTTTGTCTGTCTGTACCTTCAATCCATGATTTTTCAGTTGTAAAGTTCTTAACGAACCCCTTGTTGGTGCCATTCAAATACGACGATGCGTCACCTTCGATGACCCAGTCGGAAGCAGATAATTCTTGGCTTCTCCAGTGCATGGATTTGGAAAACATGTTTAAAGCAGGATCGAGTTCGAATTTTCTAGCTCTAATAAATCTCAAAAGCCAGTTATCTGGTAAATCTGCTGCTGGGAAAGTAAATATGGCATCGTGTTGATGTTTGGGGTCATATTTAGCCAAAATGGGGGAAATATTGACATTTGGCTTGACGTGTCCGGAGGCACGACCACGACGAGAAGTTGATGTCGATGGCGGGGCCAGAGGAGTAGGAAGAACCTGTTTAGAATATGTAGAAGATGACGGCGGTTTTGATTTGTCTGAAGTAGCTTTTTTAGCGTCGTTAGGATGCATAATTCTTGACTTAGTACGTTGAGGTGGGGAGTATGATTCCTCTGGTACAGTTAATGAAGTGGATGCAGTTACAAAGGTTTCCAAAGATAAGTCGTCATCATCACTTTCATCAGAAACATAATCGTCATCGTACTCGAAAGATGCCTTGTAATAGTCTGCAAAGACTTGGTAAAACTGTTCGGAGGGTTCGGTGACCGGTTCGTAGCGATTGAAAGAAGAACCAGATTCAATCAAATGCATTCTCTTTGAATCTGGAGGAGGAGTTGGGAGTGCCACCAGCACAGGTGCCTTCTTACCGAAAAGACCCTTCTTTTTGGAAAATGATGTTGAAGAAGTCTTGTGACTAACGGACGAGTTTATGGAATTTCTAGTCGCAGTTCTTGTCAAATTAGGAAACGCAGGATCCTCTGCCTCGGACGTAGAAGTAGACGCTACAAAACATTCTCTGTAAGCCAAATCTTCATCTGGGAAGTCAAGAGGGTATCCGAGATACTTGAAATAATGAGCCCAAGCCTGTTTCAAAATGATTTCTTGGACACCAGAAAGTGTCTGGATTCGTCCTGGTCTATACACAACACCCGATTGAGTTGTCATTTCTTATAATCTCCTGTTCTGTAATGAATATCAATATCGACAATGGAATCGTTTGCGGAGTCGTAAACTTTTACAGCCATGGATTTTCGCCCCTTTTATAGTCTGGTCGATTTCAGATGCGCGAGTCCACGAGAGGGGTCGACGAAGGTTTCTTTTATCAGTTCCCAACAAGGTATTTCCAAGTACGGTTGCGACAGGAAATTCGAAGGATCAAAGGATCAGGTGACCGACCTGGGGATAAAGCTACACTGACCCATGGCCCAGGATTCCCCAAAACTTAACTTAACTAGTGGACGTTTAAACTGTAGAATTTTCATATGCTGCGAAACTGCGACTTGGAGCGAGGAAAGCCCAGCGCTCCCCATTGTTCCCATACTAGTAAAACTAAAGGGGTCATCAGACAGATACTTTACGTGACAAAGGATCTAGCCTGATCTACATCTACACTATTGTTTGCCTTAGAGAGATTACCAGGGACCGCAAGTTTCATTCTTTTAAGTATTCCTCACATGCGTAACGGTTGCAAATGTTGAGACGTCGGAGAATTTCCTTTTTGGGGCACAAAGATTTTGGAGGTATTCGTACATTGTTATACATTGTTAGTCACTAGTTGATTTCTTATCTTCTTCTCAGACGGTATTGAGCAATTTTTCGGTTGGAAGGGATTGGCGGGGTTGGTGTAGAAGCGTTTCCACTGAATTGAAATGGTATTCCTGGGGTAGGTTGCGGCATGGATATGTTTGTTCCGAACCCTGCACCTGCAGAATTGACGCCTAATCCGGAGTTATTCTGGTTATATGCAGTTCCACCGTTCATAAAATTTGGAGTAGTACCCCGGCTCGGATTTCCAAAGATACTAGCGGGATCTGGCGTTCCTTCCCTGCTCCCAAAGTTGAATGTGCTTTGGGGTTGGCCGAGGTTGGCATTAGGATTATTATTCGCAAATCCAAATGTTGGTGTGGCTTCACGACTGCCCGCAAAGTTTGGTGCTCCTCCACTTGCCAAGTTAGGTGCAGATTGTGCACCAAAGTTAAATTTGGGAGTTCCGGTATTTGGTGACGGATTAATCCCAGCAGCAAATTTGAAGTTGGGATTCGATGGTGCACCTCCCGCAAACGCAAACGGTTTGGCTGGGGTGCTACCGCTGGGTATAGCGGTGGCTCCTGCTCCAAACGAAAATGCTGGTTTTGGAGAAGATGCCGCAGCCTGCCCAAATGAAAATGCAGGCTTATCTGGACCACTAACTCCGAAGATTGTTGATGGATCACTTACAGCTGGGGCTCCGAAATTGAACGAGGTATTAGATGGGGCATTAGTAGGTTCCTTAGCCACACTTGAAGCTCCACCGAAGTTAAATGCTGGTTTAGCTTCTCCACCAGTCTTGTCACCTCCAAAAACCACCGGAGACACTGATTTTTCAACGCTCGAGGCACTATCTTTCTTGCCTAAACCAAATGGAGTATCTTCCTTCTTTTGGCCAAAAGAAAACGCCGGAGTGGCTCCCCCAAATAACGTATTGTTTGCTGGAGTTTTCCTCTTGACATTGTCTTCCTCATCCTCAGTTCTAGGGTTCTTTGATGAAAATGAAAACAGTTTTGTTTCTCCAGCTGGTTTTCCAAAGGAAAAGTTTGGAGTTTCCTCTTTCTTGTCTTCAGGTTTTGCTCCAAAGCTAAACGTTGGTGCTTGTTCCTTCTTATCTTCTGGCTTTCCAAAGCTAAATGTAGGTGTCGACTCTTTAGGTGTAGACTCTTTAGGTTTTGACTCTTTATTGTCTTCTGGCTTTGCCCCAAAGCTAAATGTAGGATTTGAGTCTTTCTTCTCTGTAGGTTTTGAACCAAATGAAAATGTTGGTGTAGATTTATTAACGGAGATTGAAGATTTCTCATCATCCTTCTCTGTAGGCTTTGCACCGAACAGGAAGATGGGTTTTGAATCGTCTTTCTTCTCTTCAGTGGCGGCACCGAATAATGTATTACCCTCTTTCTTTTCATCAGGTTTACTAAAAGAAAATGTCGATTTCTCCTTTTCTTCAGGTTTTTTGCCAAATAACGTTGGTTTTGTTTCTTTATCATCCAGTTTTGCTCCAAACGAGAACAAAGGTTTTGCTGACGATTCCTTCTTATCTTCTTTGCCAAATGTAATAGACGGCTTATCAGACGAGAAAGAAAATGCTGGTTTTTCAGATGGAGTAGTTGAAGACGACTCATCTTTGTTAGACAGGTTTCCTAACGAAAATGGTGTAGGCGTCGAGTTTTCTGTATTCTTAGCACCAAAAGACAATTTAGGAGCTTCTGACACAGATTTTGTTGTACCAAAAGAAAATTTAGACGTCACAGGATCTTGCTGAGGTATACTAGATTCCGATCTTTCACTATTCTTAGAGACAAGTTCGTTAGTTGCATTTCTTTTATTGACAATGGATTCCATATCACCTTTATTGATTGAGAACTGGAAGCCAGAGCTTGGAGTTTCCGAGCCTTTCCCCTTGTCGGTGGTTTCCTCCACTTTGTCCTTAGTTTCCTTCAATTTGATGATATTTGAGATCTTTTCTGATTTTTCGAGATAATCCGAATCCAATTCAAGATTTACCTTGTTATTATTCAATAAATCAAGTCCTACTCTTTGGTTAGTGGACTTTTGGGTACTATACTTTGAACCGTGATCATTGGATTGGTTTTCAGTCTTGAATTTAGGTTTATTAATACTACCAAGGTATCCATTCAAGTCATTTTTGACCCTTGCATCGTCATTTTCTTGTACGTCGTAATAGAATTCTCCCACGAAGAATCCTTTGTTGTTTCTGGCCCTTTTGCTAGTCTTTAAATTCTTTTTCGACTCCAACTTCCTCTTGTTTCTTGAGAAAGTCAAATTGTTGGTTAAATGGCCGAGAGTATTGGTCTGGGTCGATGTTTCGACCTTATTGCTGGCAGGCATGTATACCGAATTCGTTTCTTTCGGATCCACCATGTATTTGATTCGTTTCTGTAACGATTGTGAGATTTCTAACGATCTTTTAAGTTGTAATAAATGGTATCTCTCTCTAGGATCTAAGTTGATCATGGGTGGCCGCACCAAATTTCCTTCTTCATCGACATATAACGGAGCAAATTCTGGTTCAAGCATCAATTGGTCTTCTGGAAGAAATTGGTCTTCTGGAGTGTCATATTGTAATTGATTCAAAATTGATCCGCCAATTGAGTCTCGTGTAATATCTTGTAATGGCGAGGTATCTTTCATATACGGCTGATGAACCTTCAAATTGAATTCGGGAGCCACCTCCTGAGCACTGTCTTTCACTATCCCCTCGCCATAAACTGTGCTTAAACGTCTTTCTAAATCGTTATTTAATTCTTGCTTGGAAGTTTTCAAGTTCTCGTAGTACGTTTTGTACGAGCCCAAGTTATTGTTCAAAGTGGATGATCTGGGTATAGAATCGTTTCTAGGATGGCCCTGGATAGAAAGTCGTCTCTTTTTCTCAGAGGTAAAGTCGTTCATCAACTCTTCTTCCTCAATCATACTGATATCGATGAAGGTTTGTGAGGAATCGCTTTGTTGTTGGAAGCTGGAAGTGGACGGCAAATTGCCTTTAATGTATGAAACTAGCGATGAAATCCCAAATCCTGATTTGGTCGCTGAGGTTTCGTCCTCCGTGACCGTCTGAGGACTTACTGACCGTTTAGGATTGTTCATGGGTGTGGTGTGTTGATGAGTATAATTTTTCGATGAGATTATTAAATACTGAGCGCAGCGAAGTATTAAATATTCGACGAGATAAGTGAACCTAAGTTAATATATTGACTTACAGTGAGAATTAAATAGTGAGATCAGCGAAGTATTTAGTGCTAATGGATATTTAGATAGTCTAAGTTAATTTAGTTGAGATTCAATGAGAATTGGTGGCGATTAATGGTGTAGTTATTGAATACTTGGATATAGTCAATATATGATTTAGCGAGAAAATCCACCATTTAGCGAGAAGTTAGAAGCTATGTAGTGGATTATTCTGAGAATTAGCGAACATAATCACTTTTTTCGCTAATATATATGAGAGAACAATGAGCAAGATCTGAAAGGAGTGACCTAGAGACGACGTTTGTGAAGATCACAGAGACACTAGAAACTTGCGTAATACTAAGTGAAGCTAAGCATTCAATATTAAAGGAGATTTAGTTAGTCTACGTCAGTATTAGGGGAGATTTAGTAAGAATTAATACTTCGCTGCGCTTGGATTGTATTTACTGAGAAATTATCCATTTACTGAGTAGAATAACTACGTATAGCAACGAAGCGGACTAATACTGAGAATCAGTAATTTAATATCTCCGAAGTTACTATTCGCTTCTCTTATAGTTCTCCCAGTATTTAAAGCTGCAAATATTCCAGCTATTAAGTATCTTGGAGGTTCTCTATATATACTATATGCAGTACGTTAACATCGGTAGATTTAGCTAGAGGAAATCGACCAAAATTACCTCTACTAACGAAGTTAACAGTAGAATAGCTTGAATTCGATCCCACTATATCATATACTCACTCCCTGGAATTTTAGATAGTAATTGCTACGATATTCAACATGGTGAGTAGGTTATATAGTCGTATACAAATAGTATATATTCACGCTGCGAGCCTATATATTTAAATATTAGTGGGATTTAGTGAATATTAGTGAATATTAGTGAATATTAGTAAATATTAGTGAATATTAGTGACTTATTGTTAATATTAGTGAGTTTCAATGAATACTAGCGACATTTAGGGAATGTAAACGAATATTAGTGACTCTGGAACGTATTTCGTGACTTTGAATACGTATTTAGCAGCTCTAGAAACGTACTTATTGCTCAAGAAACTCATCTAGTCACTAAAGAAACGTATTCTGTCACTACAGAGACTCATCTAGTCACTAAACAAAAGTATTCGGTCACTAAACAAATTAATTCGATGACACTTCCACTAGATCTTCACTAAATCTTCACCAAACTTAGCCCTACGGATTTCATTAGTCATATTATATTATAACTTAGCTTACACCGTGTTTCGCTATATTTTTGAGAGGTAGCTCCCCCTAATTCTTCTGCTACATGTCCTCAATCTTCATTATTTACCGACGTAATAACGAATCCTCGGATTTGAGACTTCCACTATAATTAGACACAGAAAACACAGCATTTCCGTTCCTCGGTTGTTCTCCAACATTCAACAACAAGCCTTCATGGTCGGCGTCGAAAATGTCGTCGTCTGCGTCTGCATCGTAATATGAAAGTGCAGGGTTTCGAAGACCGGTTATGGGATCGTCTTTCGCTACCACGTCGATTTCTTTGACCAATTTGATCATACTGTTTTCTCCATAGTTTACTCCATAAGAGGCTGAGATCGGAATCACTCCTTGGACCCACGCATCAATAATTCTCGCCCGTTGTTTGGTACCCAATCTCGAGATAGGGAACTCGCCCTTCTTTATAAATGCAACAATATCAACAATGACATGATGCTTACTCAACACTGTATTGATTATATTAGGCACCAACGATGCAAAATATCTCGATCTTTTAGACTCACAAACAACAATCGTAAAGTCTGAACATTTGAAGATACACGAACCATTTTTGTAGACGTCAGAATGACACGATTCGATGGTATTTTCAATGTCTATTGGGAAATGATGCAACCCCATAACTTCGAAGGTATCGGCGATACTTCCTAGCACGAAAAGTGGCTGGAACGACGTCAATTCTTCACCAGCAGTAGTGGAGGAAGTGGTGTTCTTGGTGATTGATATATGGTGCAAGAACCCCAAATCTCCAGTTCTCAAGTAGTTGATGCTCGGATCTCCATTTGCAATAATACCATTAAATTGGACTTGTCCAAATTTATCAACAGGCCCTTTAGGTCCATTGGTGAACGAAGCCAAGTTTGCTTCGGAAGAGACCCAGATTTCTCCAAATTCTCCTTCTTTGCATAGAAGACGAGTCTGAGGATTGACTATGGCAATCTCGGTACATACGGGTACCATTCCGGAATCTTGTATATGTAAAGCATTTGGAACTTCGACCTGGTTCACTACCGAAACATATCCTTGTCTGAGAGCAATTGGATCCAAAAACAAGTCAACGGGAGCAACTGTCATATAAGATCTGGTTGCCACCATTGGGTTGAAGCAGTGATTATAAACCGTAGACATCGAAGCTGCACTGAGTTTAGTGGGCTGAAATACTTTGGCAATTTTCCTTAACAAGTCGATTTCAACTCTATTTTCAATACTGATCATCATATTCTTCAAACTACCCAAATTAAACCCTTTGGGAGTAAATTTCACCGCTGCATACTTCAACATCTGCTCGGTAACAAATACATCTTTGACCTTGTATCTAGCGAGAGATAAGAAAAACGCTAGTGGGTTTTCTGCATAATTGACAGGGGAACTCAAATAAGTAGTAGTGCCCAAATATACACCCAATAATGCAGCCTGGATAAATCCGATACCCGAAGAATGACGAACACACCCAACAATTGAAGATCTCGATGTGAGATTGCATGTTTCCTTGAATACTTTACAGATCCCCATGATATTCTTGTGGCTCAAAGTTGCACCAACTCTGTAATGATCAGACGTGAAATTTAACCAGATCAAAGCAACAGTATTGTCGTCCCTAAAGTTGACTGCTGCTTGATATTTAGCAATCTTGGAATTCAACGACGCAATATTCGATAATTTTGTGAATTTTTCTGTATTTTTGATTCTTAACGTTTTAGCTTTCTTATTGATAACCTTCTTCAAAGCATCTGCAACAGGACCATTTTTTAAGAACTTTTCCACCTCTTCATTGGCCAAAACCTCCGTAATATCGAAATCTCGTATCACACCTACAAACGCAGGGAAATCTTCACCAATTCTATTGGAGTCAAACGGTAACATGGGAATTGGAATTATTCCACATATCAAACAGGCATAAACTGCAATCACAAACTCTTCAGATAAAGAATACATTAAAATGACGTACTTTCCAGGTCTGATGGCAGCTTTTTCAATAAGGTAATGACTCACTGAGTATACTCTGTTTTCAAACTTCTTCCACGTCATTGGCTTGGAGCTTCCTTTTCCACTATTGTCGATATTTTGAAAAGCAATCGAATCTCCACTGCTTGCAACTCTGAATTTCAAGATATCTATAATGGTTTTAAAGTCTGTTAAAGGAGCACCAGTTTTGTCATCAATTGACTTTTCTCTGTAATCAATAGTAGAAATTTGGTCGGGGAAATTACGTAAAGCCGTACTTCTCAAATTTGATACATACGGCGACCAGATCCCTCCAATTACATCTTCACCATGTGGAATCATACTTAATGACTTCCTAACAAAGAATTTCACAAACTCTCCTCTCAAACTTCCATCAAGAAACCTCTTTTTACACAACATATTCGCTATTTCACGACCACCACTTCTCATAATCTTTGGTAACGTATCACAATCAACAACAACCACACAATATAATCTCAAGAAATGTCTTTTGTATAAAGTATCAAAACATTTTTGAGCAATTGAGTTGAGAACTGGCTCATTTAGAGGAACTGCACTGTAAATCGGATTTCCATCAGGCTCACCATTTCCATTTGAATTTGCTCCAGAGCTGCCTGTATCGTTAGAACTAGAATCATCTAAAGCTCTTCGTATAACTTCTGCCTCCACTATGGCAACAGGTAAGTATTCGTTTCCGATAAATATATCAAATATAGTACAGTCGTAAACTTGCCTAACTTCACTGGCCAATGTTGCCAACAAATGAGAAGAATAATGATATCTGGAACCATTTCCTATAATCAATTCTCTGTTGAGTTTCTTATACAATTTTTGATCCATCCAACTGACCCTTTGTCTGATTCGATCCTCGTAGAGTCCCAATACATATACCTTGCCATCATATGTGAATCCTAACAAACCAGTTCTTAAGAAATCCATTTCTAGTACACCACTAGCGTCGTGACATTTGGCATGGAAGATAGATCTGGACTCTTTTCTTAATCCAAAAAACCCTCCCGATAAACATGGACTATCAATCCATATTTCACCCAATTCTCCTTTAAATACCAAGTTTGACAGTTCGGGATTGACAACTGCTAACGTAGCATCGGGTAGAGGATACCCAAAGGCATCTACTCTTAATGTATCATGAGATATTTCGTCCGAAGAAGATGGATTTGTATCGACGATTTTGACGATATTTCGAGATAGTGCTTCTTTATCAATTAATACAGCAGATAACTCATTTGAAGTATCGTCTTCCTTCGTCGTCTGAAGACCGATCTTATCCTTTCCTCCAACCCAATCTCTCAAAGAAATCACCATTCCACCATACTCACTCAAAGTTAACATAGGAATAATGGCATTTTCTGGACGTTGACACCCCAAAGGTCTTAAATACCTATGGGCAAGAATTTCAATAAACTCACCATCAATAGTAAGAGCATTTACCAAAACCCACTTGACTGACGAGAAATCCACTCGTTGAGTCTTTGAAAAATATCGAGTGGCATTAGGAGACTGTTGATAATCATAAGTAACTCTCTTTAATCCCAAGTAATCAGCCAATAATAAAGAGGCTTTACACTTGGAAATGATATGAGCATATAAACCTTGGATTTCCATTACTTTTTGAGGAGCCCAAATAAGCACATTTCCAGAATATACAGTGAACAATATTCCCAAGATAATACCGATAGAAAACCGCACATCCAACGTAGCCAAAACCACCTTTCTTGATCTTTCATATTCTTTATAGCTTCGCTGGAGTCCTCCTCCCGAGTCAGGCAAACTCAGTAATGTTAGATTCAAACAATTCATTTGGTGAAGTATTGTTCTATGACTCAAAGCAATACCACGAAGTTCTCCAACAGGAGATCTACTAAATTCCACATACGCCAAATCAACTTTGGACGTTTTGGACTTTTGTCTCTGTTGTTGTGATTGTCTCGAATTCCAATGGACAATTTCTGACTTTTTAGCCGACCCCAAGTCGGTTGTTCTCCAACGCATTAACTTCGATGGCCATACGATTTGCTGAGATTGTGCGTTCATCTTATCAAGTTCCTTTGAGACTGTTTCTGAAAACAACAAAAGCTTCGTAGAAGTCAAATTGATAATATCCAATACTTCGTGGAGAGAGATATCTTGATGGATAGGTATGGCCGTGACCCCAGCCAAAAAACAACCAAATAAAGAGGACGCAAACTCGCCCACTTCACCCTCTTTATAGAGCAAAACGACTGTATCACTATTCTTCATCGATAGCTTATTGTGGATTTCATAAGCAATCTTAACTGCCTTGTGATATAACTTTTCCCACGTTATCGACGAAACCTCTTTTCCCTTGGAGTCTAGAACAAGGAACGCCTGTTCTGCTTTGTAGATATTAGCCCGATCAGCCAAGATCCCAAGCATATAATCAGAAGAGAATTTGTTCTCGGTCAAAAATTCGTTAGATTTCCTGGGATTTAAGGGTTTTTCCAACTGTGCAGCATCTAGTTGTACAAAATCCTGTTGTTCTTGATGGATCTTGTTCACCGATTGCATGATTTCCTCTCTTCGGTTGATATAAGTCCATTGGTCAATGGATTTGTTGATAGTGAAATCTTCTTCAAGTTTCTGAAGTAAAACTGCTAAATCTGGAGGGATATCTTGAGGAAGAGTGCCTGGAGTTCCTGACGAGCCAACTCTATTCCCTGGACTACTGGACATGAATTTATCATCCATAAATTTATCATCCGTCGCAGATAAATTATTCATTCCGCCATATCTCGTAGAACCAGACTTCTCTCTCAGTCGTCCTGCTGAGGATCCTGTAATGTTCGCCGATGACATAGTCCACGATTCAGAAGAGAGATTCTAGGTCGCTTTAAGGTACGCTTCGTATTTCATAGCGAAAATATGTCGTTAGAATTGGTGAAATGTCGCTCCATCGAATCGCACGACATCAAACAAATTTTCATTTGACTGCAACTTTCATTATAGAACCACATAGAATTAACCACAGAATATGTTCAATGCCTCTCTCTCCAGGAGTCTAGAGAGAAGCGTGCGAGAAATAGGGAAAGGATGTCGCTGGCAGAAAACCATATATCGAACGATTTTCGTGGTTGGAAAATCAAAAACAACTCCAAACCAAAAGAACCACCAAAGAAAGGGAGAAATAGATAAGTTGTTAAGGGCTAATTCAGACAAATTAATGGCCAAAGAAGAAGAGAAGTACAGATTGAGGCTCCAGGAATTGAAATCACTCACTAAATCAATGGCCACCATAGCACGGAAACAAGAAGAAGAAAAGTTGAAAGAAAAAGTAGAGACGACACCAATTTCTGATATCAAAAAAGAGTCTGAAGCTGTTTATAAATCATTAAATATACTAGACGAGAAAGTACCACCCCCATCCTCACCAACAGCGGTTTCTATACCTAAGAATTCATTAATTATCCCATCAATAGAATTACCCGAACCCATTACCGAAAGACTTGGATTGGCGTTGAGATATTTGGTTTCAAAAGACAACCAGAACTGGCCAATGATTATAGACCAACTTCGTCAAAGTGGTGGACTCAAAGACATTTCACAAGATGTGGCGAGATCTTTTATCGCTGGAATACCTCCCCATCATTTACGAACAATCATCCCAGAGATAGAAGAACTCCTTCAAGATGCAAAACTTGACAGAACGTCCAAAATCACTATCTCATTCATGAAGGGAATAAGCAGCGGTAACCACCTAACCGATCAAGATATCACCATCCTCGAAGACTACTGTAAATATTTGGCCCTTAGAAATAAGGGAACCCAGTCAAGAGAAGTATACGAAATCATGATCAAAGCATATGGAAAGAACAACAACATGAAGAAAATCAACCAAGCACTCGCAGAAATGAAAGAACACAAATTAGAACCATCACCAACGATATTCTCCAATATTTTAACCACCTGTGTATACAAATCAAGAGACCACAAACAAGCAGTGGAGATATTCGACTCGATGAAGTTTCTCTCTCAAAAAACCAAACCAGGAACTAGAGCTTACCAAGATATTATAGTTTCGTATGTAAATAACGATGATATTGAGAGAGGCTTGGATCTTTATCAGGAGATGATTTCGGAAGGTATTCCAGTAAACCAGCCTATTATGGTTGCGTTGGCTCGTGGATGCAGTTCTAGACCGGAACTCAAGTTTAAATCGTGGGATTTCATGTTTGAGGTTTACAATAACGGCTGGACTCCTTCTATAAGCACTTATGAGTATATGCTTTACTTATCGTCTAAAGATGGAGATCTTGCGTTGAGTAGAGCATTATATTCCAAGCTTGTATCAACAGGCTCCGAAACCAAACGGTCTTTTTCGTTTTTGATCCTAGCATACTCCAAATTCAAGGGAGGTTTCGAAATGCCCTTGATAAATTTGCATGAGAAAGGAAAAGTATTTCGTAGAAACATTCTTGCAGATATCGAGTTGATCTCTTCTCAAAGTGAGGTCCCATTCTTGCCAGTATCAGAACTTACTACTAAGCAAGAAATCATGGCAGAATCAAGTGCGTTATGGGCCTATACCATTATTAATAGACCTGGGTTTATTAATACTGAAAGTGCAACTTCGTACCTCAATATTGCCAGCTCAGCAGGGAACTTAACCGATTTTATTGACAGACTAGAGAGCACGACATTTTTGGATACCACAGGATTACCTGGAACCAGAAATATAATTATCGAAGAGCCTGAAAATGCCACCTCTCCAACACAGGAAAGTTATGATGAAAATTCCATTATAAAATCACCACTTTTAACCCAAATTGATCACTCCAATCGCTACAAAGTTCCTAGATCGTCATTTACTTACGTCATAGCATTAAAAGCTGCTGGAAAGTTCAAAAACTACAAGTTTGCTCAGAGAATGTGGTCCGAGAGAGGCCAGTACAGAAAGACAAATAATTTTACCAACTTATCTCGAGAAACTAGAGACAAGTTGGATTTTCAATTTGCAAACGCCATGATTTTGAGTTTGACCAGGATGAATTTGCTTGATGATGCTTTGGCAGTACTTTTGAGTACCGAATACCAGTTCAAATGGACATGGAAGGAGCTTACTCATTTACACAAGGCCGCTGTGGAGGTTGGAAATGATGAGATTTGTAGAACCATACGTGGAATTGCAAAGAGAGCACAGTTGAATTTCGAGGGAAAGATTAGAAGAAGAGATTATAAGAGATATGTCATGGAAAGAGGATATTAGAAGATGATATTAGAAAGGATATTAGAAAAGGATATTAATGCATCATGTAAATAGTGTACAATATAGATTCTACCGAGTCTGCTGGATGAATTCCAGTAAATGAAGTCAAATAAATAAGGTGTAGAGTAAGGTTTAGTGATGTTTGGTTATCTTGTTGTGAGTTTTTGCGATTTTGGGAGAGATTTGGTAAGTCTTGGTGAGCATATAGTCAGCTTTTACTGAAGTTGTAAGATTTATGAAACCTTTAATGTGGTTTTACTGAATTTCAGTGATGTTCAAGAAGTTTTTAGTGAGTCTAAGTGATGTTTATCAGGTTTTAATGAGTTTTGATGAGTTTTAGAGTGCTTACAGTGAGCGTTTAGTGAATTTAGTTAGGTTTTGGTACGGACTACTGAGTTTAGAGTACTTTTCGTCTCATAAGTGAGGTTTAGCAAGGTTTAGTGAAGTTTAACTGAGTTTTCGTAATTTTAGACGGTGATAATCTTTTACCAGTAAGATTTATGGAGCTAATAGTGAGGTTTGGTGAGTTTTAGAGAGAATAAGAGAGATTTAGTAAGGCTTGCTGATGTATAAGGAGCTTTGAGTGGGTTTAACTGAGTTTAGCTGAGGTTTCCTGAGGAATAATCAACTTTTAGGGTGTTTTACTGAGTTTTAAAGTGCTTTTACTGAGTTTTAAAGTGCTTTTACTGAGTTTTAAAGTGCTTTTACTGAGTTTAGTGAGCCTTATCACTAATACTCTACTATATACATATACTCTAATATATATCTCTACTATATACAAATATTCATAATCACTCCAGACTATTGTTCACTAATCTAATAACCACAAATTGTTCGGAATCTTCACTATTTAATAATGAGCTCAGATTTCTTTTCATATAATGATACTGATCATTCCTTGCTTTAGAATCATTTTCTTAACCTTATCAAGGGCCATAAGACTCAGCGTCTTTCCATGCTTCAAAATCTCCTTAATTATATCCGATTCACTCAATTCTATCAAAGATTTGTCTCCAACAAACAGAGTCCTCATCTTTCCATTCACAAATACTTTATAGGTGGTCTGGGGAGACTCCAAGATCAGAACTTGTGGGTATTTCTGGTGGAAAATAGATTCGTGGGGTCCTCCAAGGTCGAGAGCGAGTCTTTCCCAGCACTCTTCACTTATACATGGAGTAACTGGACTCATGACGATCAAGAGCTTTTTGTAGGAGTCTAAGAGTAAATCGTGGTGGATGGAGTTGAGTTTGCTGGAACTAATGATCGTGTTGGTAAGCTTCATCATATCGGAAATGATGGTATTGAAGGAGAGATCTTTTTCAATAGATCTCGAGATGTTTTGGACGTATTTCAGGACTTCGTTGTGTAATTGAAATTCGTCTTGGTTGAAGGATTTTGATGATTTTTTGAAAGATTTTGATGATTCTCCATTCAAATTGATATTCACAGGCGAGAGAGGGTTTGGTGAGTTGGAGTGAACTTGTTCTGTATTAGTTGTTTCAATGATATTTCTCTCTATCTCGACTCTTTCGACCACCGCATTCTCTAAACTTACCACTTTATGTAACCATCTGCAAATCCCCAGAATTTGTTCTTCGTTCCAGTTCAAAACATCATTGATTGGGGCTTGGAATAACATATGGGCTCGCGTTGCATCCGCTCCATACTTCTTAATACATTCAGCAGGGTCTGCTCCATTATACTTCGATTTGGACATCTTTTCAAATGTAATTCTAGGCACTTTTCCAGTTGCCAACACTTTGGGTTCTTGGGGGTTAGATAAATCCATTTCTTCAGGCTTTAAACATCTTCCATTGACTGGATCGGAAAACGTCTTGCCATGAACCATTCCTTGGGTCACCAATTGTTTAATAGGTTCGTTGAAATTCTTCTTTCCATCCCACATACCGATGTCTCCTAAAAATTTGGAGATGAATCTAGAATATAAGAGATGCAAAATTGCGTGTTCAACTCCTCCAATATACATATCCACTGGGAGGTGTTTAGTGGCCTTTTCGAAAGAGAATGGTAACGTTTCGTTCTTGGGATCAACGTAACGGAAAAAGTACCACGACGAATCCATAAATGTATCCATAGTGTCAGTATCTCTTCTGGCATCAGAGCCACATGAAGGACACTTTGTGTTAATAAACTCATCCATTTTACTCAACGGATTTCCTTTCTCAAAGTTATCTCCTTCGATTTTTGGTAACAAAACGGGCAAGTCTTCATCTGGAACAGCTACTGGGCCACAATCTTTACAATGAATTATTGGAATAGGTGCCCCCCAGTATCTTTGACGACTTATTAACCAATCCCTAAGTCTGTATTGAGTTTTAGTAGATCCCAAATTGACGTTTTCCAATGAATCTACCACCAATTTTCCAGCTTCTTTGACTGTTTTTCCAGAATATATGCCTAGATTAGATAATCCGGTGGGAAGAACGTTTCCGTCGTATAATCTGCCCTCTTTACTCGTAAAAGGCTTGTTGAAATCCTCATCTTTCACTTTATTTTCATCTGGTGGACCCACAGTGTGAATAATTTGTACTGACGGATTATGGATCTTCCAGAATTCAAAGTCTCGTATATCATGGGCTGGACATCCCATAACTGCACCACTACCGTAGTTTCCAAGCACATATGGAGCAACATATATTGGAACAGAGTAGATGTCATTAGTAGTGTTTTGGATAGTGATGGGAATAGAAGCTTTTATATCAAGTAAATAGCCGTCTTTAGAATCTGGATCGGCATTTTCTGAATCCTTTATAAACTTCTGTAAGTTGCCATCTTTAAGAGCTAGTTTTTGAACAAGTGGATGATTAAGTGCTAGAGATAAAAATTGAACACTGAATAACGTATCTGGACGAGAAGTGAATACAGAAAGTTCTTTATAGCTTTCTCTAGAAACATCTTTATGGTCCACTGAGACTTCTTTATTTCCTCCTGACACTTTTTCATTCCCTCCTGACACTTCCACTTCCTCTTTCCCTCGGATTGGAAACACAATTTCAGCACCCTTTGACTCTCCGATCCAATGTCTCTGCATCGCCTTTACCTTATCTGGCCACTGATCCAAAGACTCCAAATCTCCATTCAATTCTTTAGCATATTTCGTAATCCCTATAAACCATTGTTCTAGATTTTTCTTCTCCACTATGGCTCCACTTCTCCAAGATCTTCCCTCAGAGTCTACTTGTTCATTTGCCAAAACAGTCATATCTACCGGGTCCCAATTGATCTCAGCATCCTTTCTATAAGCAAGGCCATTTTCATAGAGTAGCAAAAAGATCTTTTGTGTCCATTTGTAATAATCTGGCGAACAAGTTGTAACTTCACGATCCCAATCAAAATCAGCCAACATCAAATTCATCTGATCTTTCATTTTCTTGATGTTTGATTCGGTCCAAGTGGCAGGATTGATTTTCCGTTCAAAGGCAGCGTTTTCGGCCGGTAATCCAAACGCATCCCACCCCATGGGATGGGTGACGTCGTAGCCGTTTAAGCGTTTGAATCGTGAAATCACATCACTAATGGTATAAACTCGTACATGGCCCATATGAAGCATTCCCGAGGGATATGGAAACATCGATAACGCATAGAACGGCGTGGCATCTTTCTCCACTATATGTTTAGTGGGATGGAGACTTCCAGTGGGCGACCATTCTCTCCATTTCGCGGTCCATTTAGCGTCCAACTGGTTGAGTTCGACTTTTGGGTGGTTCGAAGATTTATAGCGTATAGAGGTTAGGGAGAGCTTAGCATGGGGTAGTGATCTTCTAGTAGTAAGACACAGTGAGTGTCTTGTTCTTAGCATAATTGAGCCAATAGTGAGAAAATACTGAGCTTAGCGAAGTATTTTGGATTAGAAGCGTTTTAATACTGAGTGCGTGAAAATAATGAGATCTAAGACATCTCTCGTTAAATAGTGAGCACAGAATACCGGAGAAAACTACTAGCTTTGCTGAATGTTTCCTTATCTCCTAATAAACAGATTCGTTAGATCTTAGGTGCACTACGTAAATTAGATACCACATGAAACCTCTGATTTATCCCATACTAAAATCTATCTTTAAATGATGTATATGTGCTATATGCAGTACATGAACATCAGTAGATTTAACTACCGGGATATTGACCAAAATGCCTATAATAACTACTTTAACGTATATACTCGCCTTAAATAGTCCTCAATAGCCCTAATACGAATTTTCAATAATTTTAAGTTGAAATTGCCCATAATATTCAGCATGTAAGTTTTCTTACGTAATCGCTACAAAATTTATGGTACTATTGAAAAGGGAAAATTAATCATTTTCTAAGAATAACTCAGAATATCAATGTAGTGGTCTATCTATAATTACTGAGTACTAATGATTTGTTATCTCTTCCCTCATAGTTCTTTCAGTAGTTAAGCTGCAAATAAACTAGCTGATATCGATTTATTATATGCACTACGTTGATATCGGTAGATTCAGCTACTGAATTATTGACGAAAATTGCCTCTACTAATCAATTTAAGATCTCGTCGAACTTTAAGTAGCCTCTTCTATATCATATACAATTTTTGAGTAAATTCAAGCAATAATTACCTACAATACTCACCATAGAGTGTTGATTACATAATCTCAAAAATCTGCCCAGTTCCTACAGAATACTGAGTACCAGAGTATTTAAATTTAGGAGAGATTTAATCAGTCTAAGAGAAATTAGTGACTTGTGGTGAAACTAGTGAGGTTTACTAAGATAGCTGAGACTTAGTGACTTTTTGAATACATTTCTTGCTTAGTACTTCACTGTGCTTAGTACCTGCGCTCGGTATTTAACGAGAGAACTATTCGCTTCGCTCATAGTTCTCTCTCCTCTTATCCTTTAACGTCTTTAAAGAATTAAATAGTAAATCTCCCAATCCCTTAAATCCTAAATCATCTAATTCATATAACATCTTGAGCTTCAAATCGTCATATCCTAAATTGAGCCATTGGATTTCTGGGTCAGAATTTATTCTAATAATGCTGCTTGGAGATACTGGACCTTCATGTCTGGTATTGATATCTTCCGCTAGATCTTCAAACTTTCGGATTAATTGTGACGTGATAAAAGACCACGCTGGATTCACAAAGAGATTTCCAATTGTATCAAAAGTCACTAGATTCGAATATGTGAAGATTTGTAAATTTCCTAATCTTGCAAGAAAACCGGGGTCCAAAAAAAGTGCTTTGTTCGATGACGTCAGAGACTCTTCATAGGTAAGGGCTCTATCTCTCCATAAAAGATTCACCATGTCCATGATATATGAGTTTTGAATGCCCTTGAATTTATCTGATTTGAACTGGTAGTTTTTACACCGAGCTATGTATCCGTATACTTCGGAAGACACAAATGGATTTCCTTCCAAGACCATGGTGTATATTATATCAGGAGGAAGAATGACGGCTTCGTCGTTGAAATGGAGGTTGAGTGAATTGTTGTCGATCGAAGTAATGAAACGAAGAATTTCAAGAACCAGAAGTTGCATGTATAAAGATTTTGAACCAATCGTCTTGATGAACTCATAAATTAATGAAAGTGACCGATCAATGAGGTTGAACTTTTGAAACTTCTGTGTCGTGGTTTGTTGCTTCTCAGAAACTATCCAAATACTGAATAAAAGTAGTAAATGGTGAACGAAACATGCAAAATAGTATTCTCTTGTTGGAAGAGTCAGTAACTGGGCAAAAACATCAAATGAGGGTAATAAGAAGGACTTTTTGAACTCAGAAAACTCTAAAATCGGTAAGAACTTGAGAAACTTCAAACGTTGCTTCAAATTCTCCACCAAAATCTCGGTTTTTTGAGGAACAACTGCTATTGGCTTTGCGTTGTACTTGTATAATACAAAATCGATGATCAGAGGATGATACACTTGTCCAGCACTAACCAGAAGTAAGAGTTCCAACTTGTCACATAATATATTTAGTTGATGAGCTGATAAGTTATCATCCAAAATACTCAAACGAATGTAGTAATCTAGTTTTTTGAGGATCTGGTTTTGGTCTTTTTCTTCAATTCCTTTTAATGTAAGGTAGAAAATGGTATATCTCTCGGTGGGCGTTCGTTCCAGCGAATCAAAAAGTCTGTCAAAATTTAAATTGGTGATGTTATTAAGATTCGATACCAATGCTTTTGTAGATCGAATACTGGAGATGTTAATTAATGATCTTGTGGTGGAGAAATCTTGTGCATACTCTTCGAAATCGATATTAGATCGATACTTTCGCCTTTTGGTCAACGTGGTACTGAAACTTTCATATTTGCGCAAGTTTTCCCTCAACGATTCTTCTTGTACTTGGTTAGATTTTACCAGCTCGAGCAATTTCAAGAATTCGAGGTTGGGGTATGCAAATATCTGAGGTTTTATGGACCGCAAGTTGAAATTCAAGTCCATAGTAGTTTCAAATAAAATAAGTAATGCCTTGAGATATTCGTCCATGGGAAATTTATGAAATAGATCAAGTACTAGTTGAACGTGCCACGGTTTAATAGTGTCAATTATGTGATTTTTCTTCTTATTAAACAACGTCTTGAACGTACTGGATCCTTGCAGTACAATCAAGAAGATTATATGAGCAATTTGTGGTCTCAGAAACTCAAACGATAAGTTCTTGAAGAGAATAGGCAACATTCTTCGCAGTGTTTGGTATCCTTTCTCTCCAAAAAGATGGAAATTGCATATAAGCCACTCAAGCAACTGTAATTGGAGAGTTTTGGAGAGTTTTCTCAGCTTGGTCTTGCGTCCATTCTTGAAGTATACTTGAGGAATCCCGACTTGACTGATTATTTTATATAATAAATCAGGATCTAGATCATTTTGTTGGTTAAAGATCATTATGTATTGAAGAAGAAATCGCTTTTCAGACCCTGATATCTTTGTCTCCGTCTCGTTACAAATCAATTGGAACGTTTGTTCAAGATCATCTTCAGTGATCCCGACTCCAATTATGAGATCTGAAAGTTCCGCTAAAATCTGCTTTCTTTCATTAAGACTTTCTTTACTTAGCTGGAGGATCTTGTTGGTAATTTTAAGAGGTACTGAATCATCATGTGGTATTGTATCAGTAGTCATACTTCATACTTTTGGCTAGTTCTCCAGATTTATATGAGTTTTGAAATCAAAACAAACATATAATGGATTGTATGCAGGATTTTATGATGGTTGAGAGATCTAAAAGAGAAGCAAATATTCTCTTAGGAATGAATATCTAAACGAAATAGAGCTATGAGCGAGGAGAATCGTTTCTCAAGCAAATCTATCCATACCAGAGTAAAAAATGAGTCCCATTACTTTATTATCTCTAGAACTATTGGATACCAAAGAACTTGATTGAATCGTTATATGCAGTACACGAACACCAGTGGATTAAGCTAGTGGAATAGTGACCACAACATAATTTCCTCTACTTACTAACTTGACATTTAGAACAGCTTGAAGTAGCCTCAACTATAAACCATACAATTCACCACTAATTTTAGCAAGTAATTACCCACAATATTCACCATCAAGTGTCGATGACATAATCTTACATAAAGAGTCTACACTCAGTATAGAATAATACTGATTAGAGTTGGTGTGAATAGTGAGAAAGTAGTGAGATTGGTCATGCAAGTGGGATTCAGCTAGATTAGCGACATTACTGACATTACTGACAATTTGTAGATTTAGTGAATATTAAGTCGTGCCTTTTCCAAACGTACTCCGAAAGGTACTCCGAAAGGTAACTCCGAAATTTGACGTATTTCCCAGAGTGACAATTCCCCAGATATCCACCACCACGAGAACACTCACATATAAAGAGGACTTAGCGAGAACCAGTGTAAAACGCTAATGTACGCTCATTACAATTCTTCCACTTTCAAAACAATCTCTTCTTAAATTATGGGGTATAATGATGGAATAGTGATACACGAGAATTGTTGCTACAAATCATAGAAATATACCCAAATAGTACTTCAGATCTATTTAATGGTTGCTAGTGGACACCCACCCCGATACAGGGGCTACATTGTGGTATTACACCACGGAATACAATCGGATCGACCCTGAAGGGTTATGCGCGCTGATCGCAACTCCCCCACGACCCCCCACCAATCCCCCACCACTGATAAATATATAAAAGTTGAAACCCCCCTCCTTATCTTCAAGACCCCCATACTTATACCTAAATCTACAAACACTAGCACAATCTCAACATGGCTTCATTATTCAGTTTAAAAGGTCAAGTAGCGCTCTTGACCGGTGGAACCAACGGAATTGGTTTGGGCTACGCAAAAGGTCTTGCTTCTGCAGATATCGAACAGATAATCTTGACTTACAGGTCAGAAAGTACGCTAGAACAAGCCAAAAAGGTTATTCACGAAGTCAACGCTAACGTCAAACTCGACGGCATCAAGGTCGACTTTTTAAGCGAAGACGAGGATCAATTGGTGGAGAGGATCGCTCTGGAAGCGTACAAGTTATCCAGTACTGGCAAAATCGATATCCTCATCAACAATGCTGGAATTGCCCATCGTTGTGCATTTGAGGAGTTTCCTCAGGTCAAATTTGACGAGGTTGTTCGTGTAAATTTGAATATTCCTGTCAAACTCACCCAAAAAGTCGGTTCCAAAATGTTGGAGATGAAAACTCAGGGCAAGATCGTGTTTACGGCATCTCTCTTGTCGTTCCAGGGAGGTTTTAATTCTACTGCCTATGCATTATCGAAGGGTGGTATCAAACAATTCACTCAGGCACTCTCCAACGAGTGGTCCTCCAAGGGAATTAGAGTCAATTCCATCGTTCCTGGATATATCAAGACTAACCTTACAGATACGATGGAGGAGTCCCAAAGAGCCAAGATTATTGACCGTATTCCTATTGGAAGATGGGGTAATATGGACGATTTCCAGGGTCCTATTGTGTATCTTGTGTCAGAAGCTTCAAAGTACGTGACCGGGGAGTCATTGGTGGTTGATGGAGGGTGGATGGGGCGATAGAATAGTCGCTAAGGAGACAATATGGAGCGTAGCGACATAGTGACGATCTCTTGTGAAGATTATAAGAGGTTTTAGTGCTTCAAGTGACATTCTAGCGACCTTCTATTCTCCTAGTCACCTCTTATGAAATCTACAAGATGCGATACTTCATTATTTCATATGACGATTATAATATACATCCATCTTATTCAATTACTTTAATGGAGAATAGGAATACTCAAATTCTTGTACAGCTACATTAATATACATTAATATATTATAGATGATATTACTAGTACTCTTTCCTACTAAATACCACCCGCTTCTCTATACCATCTGACACCTCTATCAAAACTTATGACACATAAACCTTCATTCGTGTCGCCCCCTGAGCCTCCTCTAACACCTTTCTTTATGAAAGAAACGCCACTTGCAACACTTTTATCGAACTCGTCGGTTTCAGGATTCTCCAAATCTGTTGGCGATATATTAATAGTAGCCTCTCTTTCCCTGGATTCCAAGTTCCACACACGGATACATTTGTCGAAACCACAACTGGCCAAATTCTTGCCTTCTTCATCAAAACTCAAGCCCATGATCCAGCCGTTGTGAGCAAAACCACCGACTGAAGCGACGGACGAATGGGATGGCGTAGTCAAAGATCCAATGTTTTCACCAAACTTTACGTCGTACAAAGTAATCGACCCTGAGGACTGGTTATCTCTAGCCACAGCAAGAATCGAGCCACCAGGAGAGAATGCCATAACTCTTGGAATAGAAGCAGACGAACTTACCTTTGCAGAAACCTGCAAATCTGTAGAATGGAATGTGTAAACTGGTGTGAAGTGAAGTAAATCATAGAGCAAAACATCACCGTTGCTGTATCCGATAGCGACTTTTTTATCTTCTGTTGGACACATGGCAATGGAGTTTGGAAACGACGTAGTGCTGGCGTTCAACTCGCCCACTTTGTTGAACGCAAGCGTGACATCGTCGTTGGATGGGGTTGCTACAAAATCGTATACAAACGTCGTTCCGCTGGCTTTTGTGGATATGAAGTAATCGTTTTTAGATTCGGGGTCCTTGTAGAATACTGGCGCCCAGAATTGGGTTTTGAATTCGGTGGTTTCAAACTGCTTCAATGTGGAAATGTCGTCGTTGACAAAGTATTTTATGACAATTGAACCGTCAAAACAAGCAAATGCTAACACTACGACCTTAGTGTTGGATGCAGGTAACACGTTTTCATAACTGGCGACGTGGTGGACTCCGATTTTGTTGATAAATTCTCGGTGTACGTATTGGTTGGGGTCGTGGACCTCATCTTGTTTGTTGTCCCAGAAGTTGGCGTACCCGTCGCTTGAAACTGTGATGGAAAACTTGTTGACGACAGTTAAGCCTATGACGTCCAGCTTGTGTGCTTGAGACGCACTAACTGTGGAAATATATTGTTTACCCATCAGTAATGTGTTGTGAAATGGTTTAGTTTTTGAGTTGTAGAGTTCTAGAGTTCATCTTTAAATTCGTTAGAATGTGCACGTGATGTGTGTCATGTGAGATCGAGTATTAGCAGGATCTGTAGAGTATTAGAGGGTGGTTCTAACTAGGTGGATTTTCTAAAGACTCTACTGTACGTTACGTGTCCATAAGTCGACTCATAAATTGACTCTACCTTTAAATTTAATTAACATTTTAAAAGTCAATATCGAACTCTCGAGAGAAGCGAGAGTGGAATGAAATATTCTCTAAAACACCACCAATATTCTTTAAAGTTCTCTACAATTCACAAATCTTTACCAATATTATCTAAGCCTCACTAAACCTCACTAATATCCACTAAAACTCTCTAGTATTCTATATAATTCTCTAAACCTCACTAGTTTTAAATACTTCGCAGATCGTGCGGGAGAGAGGATATATCAGGAGTCTTACCAACGAGTTCTCGTTACTCTTTCGTCTCTGTAGAATACTCTTTTTGTTAGCTAGGCCTAAGTTCTTAGTACATACATCTGGTCAACATTCTGAGTGCTGGCCAGCTCAAAACCCATCATAACTTTCTTGACTTTATAATTCATTTTTCTGAATTCTGAATTTTCTAGTAATTTTGACATACTTTTGCACCCATTTGTCTAAAATCACAAACATCAACAATTTTAGTAATTCACCACAACTCTCAAACTCAATGACTAAACAGCCCAAATAATCATAAAATATTGAATTACCGCTGCTATTAATATTTAACATCTAAAATGAAATCTTGGACTCATCTAACAAGTAGTATACGGAAAAACTTGACTTATCGAGGAAGAAGTCGGCGGAAGAATCGAAGCGGAACGTCTAACAATAAATTATCCGATTCGCTATTCCTAGAGAACTTGGAGTTTGAAACCGAACAAAACTCGGTACTATCAGAACAGACAGAACAAAATTCAGCGGTTAGAAATTATACGCTACGAGCAAGTTATTTACAAAATGAATTGGAGAAGATACAACATCCACTGAATTTCTGGTCTTCAATCAAGTACGTGAGTTTTAAGACGTCTAGTGATAACGAAAATCGTAAACTAGACCTCACTAGCTGGCCAACTTCTGATAGTATCGAAAGAGTATCGGGTTACACTATTGGTAGAATGAAGAGATATTCACCGTTCCGGTATCGTAGGCAAAGAAAAGTTCCAAAAAGCTCGCCTAGATCCAAATTATCGATACGTTCACAATTAAAGATTAGGCTTAAGTTAGTATTGACCAATCATCGAGAATCTCAATTTCTTCCTATGACTAGAAAGAAACATAGACTAAGAACCAAATACTTTAGAAATAGCTCTGACACAAAGACTTCGGTTTTTAGAAGGATCAGTTCGGGAAATAGGAGACTGTCCATCACCAAACAAAGAGCTCCATTAACTCCAGCACAACTCAGTTATCCATTCACCCAAAAAGAGACAAAAATACCAATAATTAAAGTCGACGAGGAAGAATTCGTGTTTTAAAAATAAGTATTATTGTTAGTAGTTTATGAGTAATAAATGACGATCTATAGAGTGGGTGATCGGTAGTGTAGTAGATTTCTAGAGTGTTGTAGGTGCATTTCTCGGTTGCAAGTGTGTGTCTTTGTTGGATAAACTCCACTAATATGTAGTAGTCCTGACCAATAATCACATATTTAGTAGTCACAACCACTTCGCTACGCTCAGTATCCACAACCACTTGTACGCCCAGTATTTGCAACCACTTGTACGCCCAGTATTTGCAACCACTTCGCTATGCTCAGTGTTCGCTATGCTCAGTGTTCGCTACGCTCAGTGTTCGCTACGCTCAGTGTTCGCTACGCTCAGTGTTCGCTACGCTCAGTGTTCGCTACGCTCAGTGTTCGCTACGCTCAGTGTTCGCTATATTTTGCAACCACTGGTTAACACAAAATGCAAAGTTTTGCAGGTTGTTATTTACAGTTTTCATTTTTTGAGAATAAAATATAAAAGCACATCTTAGTTCATTAGGTATGGCTGAAATTGACACTGATCTGGGCTTCAGATCTCAAATATGTCGTCAGGAAATCTTCAAGACTTTGACCAACGAAGTTTCCACCCAAGAAGAATTCCAAAACAAGTTAGTATGCGTCAACAACACCGATGTTTACATGGCTGTCAACAACTTTGTTAGATACACTTCCATCGGTAGAAGCGGTTCGTATTACAAGATATTGGATACTGGAAAAGACTGCAATTTCACCATCCGTACGTTACAGGTTAACCCTCTGGGAACTTTGATAGCGCTTGTGGGAAATGAAGAGATTTGTGTCATCTCCACTGTTTCGGGGATCCACAACTCTGCAGTTCTTAAAGTTAAAACGCATAAACTCCAGAATACAGGAAAGATCATCAAGACATGCTGGCAGTCAGCTTGTTCCAACGATTGTACATTAGTGATTTTGAATGATCGTAACCAGATCCAAAGTTATGATTTATTGATTTCGCTCGTTTCACCAGTGTTATCTATAGATTTGAATGAACAGGATGAGTTCAAGTCACAAACTGCAACCTCTATAACTTTTGGGTCCAAGGTCAACTTGATTGGCTCGTTAACGTTATATGTGAGTACTTCTGAAGGTACCATTTACGCCATCTACCCATACATATCTGAATATGCAAAACTTGCAACAACTATTGATCAAATCGACGATGCCATCAATGAATCGTCATTAATAATCAAAACTATCGAAGAGAAATTTCCATTCACCGACATTTACGATAGTCTAAACAGCAAATTGAAGATGAAAGCACTCGTACAGTATGAGTACTTTTTAGACCTTAAAAAGAAGGCAAACTCAGGAATTCCCATCACAACAGAGGTCAGAAATATAGGTACCACCAAACCATATGAACTTTTAGTGTTTGAACAACTGTTTCCTCATGATGCAACACCAATCGTCCAAGGTCCATTGAATCAATCTGAAGGTTGCAGAATCGTAGATTTGAGTGATTATAGCTCTAACTCTGTGGTTTCTGTATTAATATCTGTTAGTTCGGATGTGAAAACCTCATTGTTGGGGTCATACTGTCAATTGAGTCCTTTGATAATGAATTGGAAGGGAACAGATGAAGACCATTTCACTCCTACTCACATCAAAAAGGATCCCCCCAAAAGCAAGAAACATGGATATGTAAAACCGAAAAAAGGATTTGGCTTTTTGGACATATCTGACGTTGAAGACGATGTTAAGGAAACTGCTGAACAAAGAACTGATCGTTTGAGGATCGAGCGTAGTCAAGAAGAGTCTATTTTCTGGCAACAAGAATTCAAGCAATTATCAACTTTGGGATTAGATTCAATCTCTAGCTCATGCACTCCAAAGACCAGAGTGATACTTCTGGGAGCAAAAGATCAAAAATTGGCTCTTAATCTAGACAATAAGTTGATTGTGTTTGAGAGCAAGTGGGTGGATGGGCTTGTGAAGTCAATTAAAAGTAATGCCAGGGATCCGGAATTCGATATCACCAATTCATATGTCAATGTCTCTGGTGATTTCGATAAGTTGGGGGGAGTCATGTTTCTTAGCAAAGAAAGCGAGACTGCAGATTATCTAGTATCACACACTTCTAAAGAAACTGACAACTTATCAGTTGTGCAGCTCGAAGTCAAAGAAAACCGTGAGATTCCTAGGCTGAAAATCACCATAGAACCTGAACTTCCTAAAGACACTGGCACAAGATTACAAAAGGATAATACCATAGAGATGATCGTTCAAGAAGTGAAACGTGCACAAGAAAACTTGAAACCTAGAGCCAACCAACCATTGCAAGCAAATGCCAACAGTCTTCAACAAGTAAACGAAGTTTCTACTGAAGTGTTGAACAAAGTCTTGATTTATACGACAAATACACTCAAATTGCTGTTCCGTTTACAATCTCAAGTGGCAGAAATGGAGAGACAACTAGGAGTCATACTGTCCATTACTGATCTGAGTGTCGACAGTGAGAGATTGGAAGAGAGTCAGCTTAGACTCGATGCATTATACATTAGACAAGAACAAGCAGATAAAAAGGTTGAAGATATAAAGACCAACTTAACAAAGTATCTTCAAAACCTCTCGCAGAACAAATCATTGCCGCTTTCTAAAGCGGAAAGGGCCTGGTTCAAAGAAATCAACGATATAAACGACCAAGTCAATGGAAGTTCAGCATCAGACCAATCACTTATAACGAAAGTCAAAGCTGCCGAAACACAAGTTAATGCATTGAAAAAAGATATAAACCAAAGCTCTACCACAGAAACTCCAGCACAACAGTTAAAACTAATGGAATTGCGTCAACTGGTATCCAAATTACAATATAATTTACAAGAAAAGGGTGAACTTATTGATTCAGCAAAGGCTAAATTGGAAGAAAATTTCAAGAAATTGGCCATTAAATAGATATTATTAAGTAATGATATAATGTGTTCAACGTTAGTGGAAAATTACAGTCAGCCCACGAAATCTTGGTGGATTTATGGCTGGTAATCAGGATTTGATACCTTTACATGGATAAAAGAAAGATCTGAAATACCCTCTGAACAGACCTTTTGTTGATTAATAACAGACCTTCGTCGATTAACAACTGACTTCGTTAATTTAGAGCTGACATTTCGTTGATTCCAAGGTTCACTTGTAACCTCATTGATTCCAAGGTTCACTTGTAACCTCATTGATTACAAGGTTTAATTATCACCTCATTCTCACCTCATTGATTAAAACTCTCTATCCACAGAACATTTCATCATCTGTGACCTTCCTTTCCTCTACTTTCCCTCACTTGGTTCATTCTCATCGAGCTTTTCTCCATTATAAGAATATGCCTTTAATTTAAGTCCGTCAAAATGTCTACCATCAAATCCCTTGATACATTTCATACTAGACTCTGGTTTCACAAACTTTATAGTCACCACCAGCTTCTTTTCATAAATAGTCACCTTTGTAATATCGTTTCCTATTCCCAACTTTTCACACTCCTCGTGTATATCATCCTTCAAGTCCATTTCCAATAACGAGTCTTGTTTCAATTCCTCGGGTCTAAACATGCCCTCCACCACGACGATTTTATCAAACAATTTGCGTTTGATTTCTTCGAATTTGTTGGTCTTGTGGTCATCATCCCAGTTGGATAATTTCTTCTTCATTTGTTCTTTCTTTTGTCTCATGAGTTTCTTCTGTTCCTCAGTCATCACCGATTTAGATTCTGTGGATTCTTGAAACTGTGCTGCTTCGACACTTATAGTCGAGTTGGGTCGTATGGAAGTATCATGCAACATTTCTATAGCTAGATCCACACTTTCTTTGTTGAGATATATGATCAATGCCTCGTTTTTGAAGACTTCGTTCTCGTAGTACATTTTAACTCTGGGTTCACCGGTAGCGAAATCCTCGGCCAAAAGTCCGAATTTGCTGAAGATTGTGATCAATTCGTCTTTGGTCACATTGTACGGTAATTTTGAAACAAATACTGCAGTTGTAGAATTCTTTTGGTTCTTTTCTTGTTTCTGGGCCTTGAGCTGGGCGATTTCTTGTTTGAGTTCAGCCAACCGCTCCTTTTTCAATCTTTTCAATTCCAATTTGTTCAATTCTTCTTCTTTGTCAATTTCTGCATCTTCTCTGCTTCTTTTAGTAGAAGTTTCTGTACTTTTGGTACTTCTGCTTATAAATTGTTGTTGGTCATAGTTGTATTCATACTCGTCTTCTTCGTCAAAAAAGATCCAGGTGTTTGTGGTTTGGTCTAGCGACAACCTTTCATCTACCAGAGCGAGTAGTTCTGGGTTGTTTAGTGTTTCCTCTGGAGGAGGAGGGGCTTTGGGGAAGCTTATCGTCATAGTGGTAGAGATGAGTTCTTTCGAATGTCGCGGTGATATAAAAACGACATACAATATAGTGATACAAATGACACAAAAGGAGATATAACGACACCAAACTACACCAAACGATACCAAACTCAACTATATGCTTGCTGAGAAAGTGTGGTAAGTTAAGACTTCGCGTGTTTGATCTTCTCCTCTTAAATATATGATTAATAAATTCTAGTGAAATAACCACCTCCCATGATATTCTTAGTGACGTCTTTAGCAAGTTACATAAGTTTCCTATCTTCAGATATAGCTATATGCAGTACACGAAGGTCGAGAGAAGAGTAACCAGACTGGCTCATTTGGGCAAAAAATTTCAGCAAGAGCTACTATATCGCTAAAATGTTCTAGTCGATTGTATTCATCCTTGTCTAGATCCCTAACGACGTCTCATTAACAAGGAACAGAACTTACCTGTCTTCATATTCCCCTATATGCAGCACATTCTAATCTCATTTGCTCCTGCGCACGACCACACTCACTCTCCCTCCAGACACATAATTTACAACAACCCCAATCAACACTCGCAACCAACACTCCCATCAACCCCACGTCCCCCCAATATGACAGAAGTATCAAACAATACTCCACCGTTGTCGACCCCCAACGACTACATCCTCAGTTTGTCGTCAGAACAAATCGAACACGATCAAAAAATTGGGATCAAAGCCATCCGTCTCTTCCTCCAAAGCAAAACTTCATACGACGTTCTTCCAGTCAGTTATAGATTAATCGTCTTGGACACGTCATTATTGGTCAAGAAATCCTTAAACATCTTGTTACAAAACAATATCGTGAGTGCTCCGTTATGGAATAACCAGAACTCGAGGTTCGCTGGTTTGTTGACCAGTTCAGATTTCATCAACGTCATCCAATATTACTTCCAATTCCCTGAGAAGTTTGAGTTGGTAGATCAATTAACATTGGACGGGTTGAGAGAAATCGAAAAAGCAATCGGAGTCACACCCATCGAAACCGAATCGATCCATCCCTTCAAATCGTTATATGAAGCATGTGTGAAAATGCTTGACTCCAAAGCAAGAAGAATCCCGCTTATTGACGAGGATGAAAAGACCCATCGTGAAATCGTTGTGTCTGTGTTGACTCAGTACAGAATCTTGAAGTTTGTAGCTTTGAATTGTAAGGAGACAAAGATGTTATTGAAACCAATCAAAGACTTGCAAAAGTTAGGTTCGATTAAGGATCTCTCCACCTGTACCATGAATACTCCAGTGATTGAAGTGATCCATTTATTGGCTCATAAATCCGTGAGTTCTGTGCCAATTGTTGACGATCAAGGAAAGTTGATTAACGTCTATGAAGCAGTGGATGTTTTGGCGTTGGTCAAAGGTGGTATGTATACAGATTTAGATTTAAGTGTTGGTGATGCTTTATTGAGAAGACCCGAAGATTTCGAAGGTGTACATACATGTACCTTGAATGACAGGTTGAGCACCATCATGGATACGATCAGAAAATCCAGGTTACATAGATTGTTTGTGGTTGATGAAGAAGGTAAATTGGTGAGTGTGATTACTTTGAGTGATATCTTAAATTATATTTTATTTGGAGAGGATTAGAGTTTAAGGGATTGAGATAATGAAGCCCATTAGATTACCTACCGAGACGTTCACTACTGTTCACTAATAGTTGGATAGTTACGAGAAAGATCAGTATGAAGTTCAGAAGAATTAAGTTGTCTAGTTGCACTATTCATATTGGTATAGATCTATCAATATTATAGGTCTATCAATATTATAGGCTTGCTAATATTCATATATCTCTATTAATATTCATATGGACCACTACTGGAAATACTATTAGGAAATATTATTGAATTTTTTTGGTTATGTCCACTCAAGACAATTTACATCAACTCGTCTGACGGTTTCAAGACTTCTTTTTATTGGAATCGTTCGGCAATAGAGTGCTGGCACTGAAGATACAAAGCACTGCATAGCAAGGTGCTGGCACTTCTGTGACGATACGCGAGTTATTGCTGAATTGTAACTAGATCGTTACTGAAAATATTTCAGTCCAGGAATTACAAGTAAGCGGAGTACTGGGATATACCTAGATTTTCAGAATACTCCAAGGCTCTAAGTAATATTCATACTACCAGGTATACAAAAGACCCATGCTAGCTTCAATTAATTTATGGCTGAGCCTTTTATGATTGGTTATTGAGCATTATTCTGGCTATAAGCCTCATTTTATGGCATGCACAAATTGTTCAGTTGAGGGAGAGACTTTTACCCATACTGGCAATACTACAAGGCGCTATTTCACTAGTTGCCATTAACAACTCTAACTTTTAACACCTCTATCCCTGCTACTTATCAGCTCTAGGGATATTTCAATACATTTTCAACGGATCGCGAGTAGGCTGTAGACCAGGTAAAGCACCAATAATTGTTTGTTGTGTATTGTTTTTAGATTTAGAGAGGTCAGTTAAGAAGTAAACGATAATAGTGTTAGTAAATCCACTGAAATTCACAATAAGTAACTATAAGTCACTATACGTCAGTATAAGTCACTTTAAGCCACTATACGTCACCATACGTCACTATAAGTCCACTTAATCTCACTAATCTTCACTAAATCTCACTAAAGTCACTACATTTCACAAACATCCATCAGGACTAATGGTGACCGGTCCAACCCCCACCAATACTATTTCCCCATCCAATGACTCAAACGTCTGATAATGTCGTTTCTCACTGAAATTGGTGGCCCGCGCATCCAGTCCCAATTAGGAAAATATTTCCCACTCTCACGCTAGACTTACAAGCTTTAGCATCCCTCTACCAGCTAACCAACACCAGCAAGCCGTAGCCATAATCTCCCAATCGTAGTAACCCTACCCCCACCTCGTAATCAATAAATTTCTAACCTAATCGGAGCTGGGAGTGACTATTCATGATTAGTAATCCATCGCGTATCAACCATGAAATTTTAAGCCGTTCCGATTGCAAACTGTAGAAGCGTAAATGTTTCCAGCACTTTTCTTTGCAAAATATTAGTAGCCAGATGTCTGATATAGGGAAGAAGGGGCTAAATGAGCCGACGATTAATCAATCGTCGGTAAGTCAGTCTTCAGTGAATGATCTGGCGATAAATCGGGTGCCGGTGGAACAGACGGCAAATGAGAATGAACCAGTACGAGACCGTAAAGTACTAAGCCAACCAGATCTAGGAGAAAACTTACAACCACATGATTCATATGACGACACCAGTGCTACTCGTACATTTGAGAAGAAGATCTCGCTACCCCAAATAACATTTCGATCCACCATTGCCGGGTTGGCCATTGGGTCCGTGGTGTTGGTGTCGAATTTTCAATTTGGCTTGCAAACAGGCTGGGTTTCTATGATGTCATTACCGTCAGCATTGCTTGGGTTCGCCATCTTTAAACTCTCGCCTTTTGCTCAAGATTTCACCGACGTGGAAAACGTCTATATCCAGAGTATTGCTGTGGCCGTCGGGACGGGTCCCTTGGCTTATGGGCTTATTGGAATCGTGCCTGCCATAGAGAAGTTCTTGACTCCTGAGGAGTCGGGGCTCAATCGCGCGTTGACATTTTCTTTACTGGATCTCTTTTTATGGTCTCTCGGGTTGGGGTTGTTTGGGGTCTTTTTTGCCATCCCTCTACGGAAACAGGTGATTATTCAGGAAAAGCTTCCGTTTCCTTCGGGGAGTGCTACGGCGACGTTGATTTCGGTGTTGCATGATACAGAAGTGCGGGACGAATCCGAGTCCAAGTCGAATCATTTGGAGGTATACCTTTCAAGAACAAGTGAGCCAGATGGAAAGTCGTATTTTTCAAATATCCAAGCGTTGATCGCAACCTTCTCGGTTTCGGCTACATATACGCTCCTTTCGTTCTTCTTTCCTATTCTTAAGAAACTTCCTGTATTTGGGTCTCATTTGTCCACCCATTACCAATGGAATTTCCAGCCTTCTCCTGCTTATATCGGTCAAGGTATCATTATGGGATTGCCTACAGTTTCATATATGTTGCTTGGAGCGATCTTGGGCTGGGGGATTTTGGCTCCGCTTGCCAAAGTGATGAAATGGGCTCCAGGAGAAGTCGACGACTGGGTCAGCGGTGGCCAGGGCTGGATTTTATGGATCAGTTTGAGTGTGATGATCAGTGACTCTCTTGTTTCGTTTGTGGTTGTGACTTATAAGTCTCTTTCAAATGTTTTCACCAACATGAGCCCACTGTATCCAGAAATTCACGAACTAGAACACCAAACGTTGCTTGATACTGATAATTCTTCCAACGATGATCCTACAAACAGTACATATATTAACAAAAACAACCTGGAAACGTCCTCCATCAAGCCAGACGTCCATACTGACCATCTTATCAGTAATAAGGTAGCCCTTCTTGGAGTAGTTATATCATCAGTGATCTGTGTGGTATCGGTTCGTATGGTTTTTGGCTCTATCGTGCCATATTATACCATAATCCTCGCCATTTTCTTGGCCCTTCTCTTCTCAATTCTCGGTGTGAGAGCCTTGGGAGAAACAGACTTGAACCCAGTAAGTGGAATTGGAAAATTATCACAACTCATCTTTGCAGCAATCATTCCAAACAACCATCCCTCAAAAATCCTCATCAACTTGGTCGCTGGTGGTATCGCTGAAGCCGGTGCCCAGCAGGCAGGAGATTTGATGCAGGATCTCAAGACCGGCCACTTGATCGGAGCCTCACCAAAAGCCCAATTCACCGCCCAGATCATAGGAACAATCTACTCGGTGTTTCTCAGCAGTATTATGTACAAGGTGTATAATTCTGTTTATGAGATTCCCAGCGAGATGTTTCGGATCCCCACCGCCATCATTTGGATCGACTGTTCCAGATTATTTACTGGCGAAGGACTTCCAGCAAAAGCGTTTGAGTTCTCGATGGTTTTCGGGGTCATATTTGGTATAATTTCCTTACTCAAGAACACAGTGCCGAAGACATCCCAATACCATAAATATTTAATCTTTTTACCAAACGGTGTTGCGGTTGGAATCGGAATCTACAACTCTCCAAGTTTTACGTTGGCGAGGTTTTTGGGAGGTGTGATTTCGTACAGTTGGATTAAGTACAAGATCAGAAACGGTGAGAGTGACAGCAAGATCGGTATGATTATTTTCAGTAGTGGTTTGGTGTTGGGAGAAGGATTATTGAGTGGGTTTACGATGTTGTTGACGAGTATGGGTGTGAAGCATTTTTAGTGGGAAGTCACTAAAAGAATTGTGAGAGAATTAGAGCCACCAATTGTTATGAATTAGTATTTTATCATCACAGATACGCTGCCTACGCAAATCTCAATTTATGAGACGTTTCTCACCTAGTTCATTAATATTGGTGACAATTCTCTCAAGTTCGATGAAGCTGATGACAATTCTCGCAAATGTCAGGCTGACTGTGACAGTTATCACCAAATTTCATCAATATTAGTAATATTTCTCGCTAAATTTCACTATAACTGATCGTTTCTCTCCAATCTCATTGACAGTAGTGACAATTCTCCCTAATATCTGTCTAATTGTGACTAATAACATCACTATTATTATGATCTCTGACGACTCACTCACCACCGAGTATCACCACATTTATAGACATTTTAATAGAAGTATCGAACCTTGGTAAGGCTGATTTAGTACGAGATTTACCTTTGAATAAATTATTCGTCAATTTTAGAACTGGAGGAATTCACCAGATAAGAATTTACCAGATATAAATATATAATTCCCAGACAAAACTAGAGAATTTCCAGACAAAACTCGAGGAGCTCTATGCCCTGAAGATTTGAATGTACCGGAGTAACGGTACCAGACCATTTATACAGAGAGATGAACATACCCAGTTGAACAAATTCGCCAAGTTGGTTGGTAACTTGGATACCTTCTATAGAAATATACGGGCAAGAAGAACTGGATGTCTGATAAAATCATAGAGATGCAGGAATCTGGTTTGGTATATATATGGTATGTAAACCAAGCCAAAGAGATAATGGGGTTTGTCTCGTTCAAGCTATGTTCATGTGAGGGAGGGAGTGTGTTGTATCTCTATGAAATACATATAGATCCCAAGTATCAAGCATTGAAATATGGGACGCGTCTTATAGACTCGTTGCAGAAATTTGTTGTGCACCTCAAAACTAATGGCAGTGTAAGATACTTCCAAGGCTTGAAAGGTGTTAGTTTGACAGTATTTCCAGATAATGTGCGTGCTTTTAACTGGTATAAACGGTTAGGATACGACTTTACCGGAGACTCTCCTCGCGATAGGGTGTTGAGAACTGGCAAGGTAGTACAACCTGAATTTTATCTACTTACTCGGTTCAGTACTTAACTGTATAATACAAAATTTAGAGGAACCATATCTTAAATTTGTAGAATTGAAGAGATTAGAAATGAGATCAAGAAATGAGATAGAGATGAGAAATAGAAATAGATACTAAAATATGAGGATTCAGAAAATAAGGGTTACAAGAGGAGAGACTACATCTGGGTACAGAAATACACCAATGGGATTGCTTAAGACTAGCAATGTAAGCTGTGCATGGTTGGCCTTATAATAGTATATTTAATTTGTGTAATATGTTCAATATATCAAATATACATATAAATTCCTAACCTTTTAAATTCCTTAACTCTTTAACTCCTTAAATTATTTCAGGAGATTGGTTTCGAATATAATAAAAATGGACCATGACTTCAAGCAATACCAATTACTGTGTCAATTTATATCTTGGAGTATTCTCAACGCTATCTTTTCACCTTAAAATTTGCCCTTCTATCGCCTACAAATGGTGTAGTTATCTCCAGATTATGTCAATTTGTCCTACCTTGAAGGGTGCAAATCTAAGAAAATTATATAGACTTGCTATACATGGTAGAATAACATATCGATAATAGATCTGCTCGCTAAACCATCCTGTTTGCAAGTCAGATTTCCAACAAGCTCGATTCTTGTTGAATTGGTGGGATAATTTGATTAATAATATGTCAAATATCCTCACATTTATTTTTAGCGAAAACCGATGGCTACTAACCATAAAGTGATTCTGAGATTACTAAGAATTTATATTTGGATTTATCACCAATCTCCTGCTTAAACAAATTGAAAATCTTCTATTCTAACTGACTGTATTCTAGATAGTGCTCTCTACATTCTCTATCTTCGCTATAATCTTCTCTATGTTGTTATATAGAATCTCTGTTTGGAAAATTTAAATTCCTCGCCTCCGCATTGTGCATTTTTGTCCGCATACTGGCATAAATTCATCAGTAGTACTACTCTAAATCTACACTAAGTAACAATATCACACTATCCATCACTACTTTCGCTATTCCCGCTATATTAATAAGATTGTCCGATTAGTGAGATGACCCGTTGTTGCCAGAATCACTCTATCGTGCTTATTAATTCATATGCCATATTTGCGAATTACGAATCTCTATATCTCGCATAATCATGACTAAGCAGTTTAAAGATTGCAACTCTCTAAAATCTCTATAAGACCGATAAAAGACGACAACCATTTAAGCCACAAATATAAATTAATTACAGCAACTTAACTAATACTAAAACGACTAAATCTGGATTGAAAGATACTTCTGTATTCTCCCCTATCAAGGTTGGTAATGTGACTTTGAGCCATCGTGTCGCTCACCTTCCACTACACGATACAGAGCCACCGAAGACGGTACTCCATCCGACTTACAACTCCAATACTACAAGGATAGATCTGCGACTCCTGGAACTTTGTTGGTGACCGAGGCCACCGATGCGTCCTTCAAATTGGACCACTATCCTAAAGCTCCGGGTATCTATACCGACAGACATGCTGCTGCATGGAAGA